>PPYF01129188.1_pt1 | contig 149776 bp, 148 predicted proteins | sample 1559871 | NCBI WGS metagenome assembly PPYF01 (sample SAMN08240021, study PRJNA423297) | Human gut metagenome, whole genome shotgun sequencing project. | reverse complement strand
TAGTAGAGGCGGTAATCAGGATTCCTACGGTGACGCCGGCCGCCGCGCCGGTACCCAATCCTCCCCGATAACTAAAAATCATAATAATCGTAATGCAGAGCAGCCGGCGCAGAGAAATGCCAAACAGCAGCACATCCGGCAATCCCATGATGGCTACCGCCGCCGTAATCGCAATACACGCCATTTCCTCATTTGTCATAATCTTTCGGGAAACATCGTCGGTAAAGCTGTTCATAACCAGCCGGAAGATATAGAATGCCACAAATCCGATGGCGGTCTGCAGCATAAGAAGAAAAACATCCGATAACGGAGCATCCTGCAGGCTCACTGCCAGAATGCCGGACAGAGCCTGGCTCAGCACCAAATACAACCCCATCTTAACAGGCCTCGTCAGCCGCTTGTTATCGGAAACATCCTCCCATTTTTGTCCGGTTACCCGGGAATCGACCCAAAGAAACCCGAAGAAAAAAAGCACGGCCACCAGCAGAACAAATACCTGCCACCACTCGCCCAGCGTAACGGGACCCAGCATGGCCGCAGCAGCAAAAAAAAGAGACGGAGCCGGCCGCATCCGGCATCGGTGGGAAACAAACACAGCAGCATACGCAGGAAAGGCGAATGGAACCATGCCTCCGGGCAGCCACGCCCGGGAAACAAACAGAAGCAGAAAAAAAATTACAATATCCCGTTTTTCCAGTTGTAAGGCCGCCAGTATATTTTTCGGTTGACTAAAACGAACCGATGACGCTTTTCTCATTCGTAACTCCCACCGTTCCTCCGAATTCATCAGACAACCTTTACAATACAGGGAAACAACCGTCGAAGCATGTCGAAATTCAGACGGTAACGGAATCTTTTAACGCGTCAAACTTGGCCTGTTTGATCCCCGGAACATTCATCAATTCTTCTATAGAGGAAAATCGTCCGTTTTCTTCTCGGTAGGATACAATATTGGCCGCCAACACTGCGCCAATTCCCGGTAGCGTCATCAGTTGGGAGGCGCCTGCCGTATTAATATTCAGCCTTTGTTCTGCCTCTCCTCCTGCCGTGCTGCCGGTCTGCCGAAGCCAGGTTTTGTCTTCCTCCTGCAAAGAAGGAACGCGCAGCTGAACGTGACCGGTCAAAGCATACGCCAAATTAATCGCTTCCTGGTCTGCCTCCTGCGTAAAGCCGCCGGCTGCCTCCACCGCGTCCAGCACCAAGCTCCCTGCCGGCAGCCAAATGACACCGGGGTGATGCACACAGCCAACGATATGAACGGCAAACAGCGACGCTTCCGCGGTAGGAGCCGGGGTGGAAGGAAGACGTTCCGGCAATGCTTCCCCCGGTATAACCGTAACCGGAGGCTTTGCATTTCGCAGGACAAAACCAGCGATGGCCAGCGTCAATATCAATACCGCGCACAACGCAATCTGCTGCCCTCCCGTCAAAGAATACACTCTCCCTCGAAAACGGATACGCATACACAACACCTACCTTGCTTGATAGGCATATTATAGATTATTTCCCATTTATTGTAAATTATTTCCCTTGAATTCGAATTGGCCTTTCCCCAAGCTCCTGCTGCAATTTGATGTAATTGCACCGCTTCTGGCCGATGTATACTGACAGCCGCTCGGAAGGCACGGTGAACAGGAATTGACCTTGACAGTAAGAAACCGTTACCGAGCCCGCCGGAATCTCCCCTTTTTGCCAGGATAATAGCGCCTGCCGCATCTCTTCCAACGCCAAATGAGATTGAACCAGCTGGCCAAATGCAGGATGATAGGGACCAGCGACAAGGGATTTCTCCGGACAGATTTCGGCAGCCGACTGCAGTCCCAAACGGATCACCCGGATGTCTTCTTGTCGATATCGCTCCAGCAATCCGGCGCATAATACAATGGTTTCCTCCAGGGAACATGGACGATACCGGCCTTCCCGGTACCATTTCTCCAAGGTGGTATCCCGGAACACCAGCGTCGGATAGATCCGTACAAAGTCCGGACGCAGCGCAGCAATCCGTTCTGCCGTTCGCCTGTCACTGTCCGGGGTGGCCCCCGGTAATCCGGTCATGGTTTGCAGTCCCAATTGAAAATGCGCATCCTGAATCATCCGGGATGCCCGAACCGTATCGGCAGCACAATGGCCTCGCCCGGTCTGACAAAGCACTTCATCATCCATGGACTGCGCACCCAACTCGATGGAGGCAACGCCATGATCCCATAACCGGGTTAACGCGGCCCCATCGATCGCATCCGGACGAGTAGACAAACGAAGGGAATCCACATAATGGAACGTGCCTGCTCCGGTGCTTTTTAAGTAAGGCTGTACCGCGTTCAAATACCGTTGCTGCTCTTCTTCCGGCAGACAAGTGAAACTACCGCCGTAGAAAGCCACTTGTGTCTTGGAATAACGCTGCGATACCGGCTGATAAAAACGCAGTATCTTTTGGATTTCCTCTGCAGTGGGGACGGCGGTCCGGCCGCTGATGGTCTTTTGATTGCAATAACAGCAATCAAACGGACAACCTGCGTGAGGAAGGAACAATGGGATAACCAGCATAGACTCCATCTTTATGAATCCTTCAGTCGTTTCAGCATGGCACATGCCGCCATCTGTTCCGCATCTTTTTTCGTTCTTCCCTCGCCGGTAGCGCTCTGTCCTCCGTCGATTTCCACCTGAGCGATATAGAGACGTTCATGGGCCGGTCCTTGTGCGTCCACAATAGAATAATGCGGCACCATCTTGTTTTTTCCGATCAGCTCCTGGAGATTCGTCTTGTAGTCCGCAGAAGAATAATCCCGTATCCAACGCTGGATCGTCGACGTAAAATGGCGCAGAATAAAACGGTTGGCAGCGTCAAATCCCCCATCCAGATAAACGGCCGCAATGATACTCTCCATGGCGTCAGCCAAAATAGACGGTTTCTCCGCCCCATTGGTCATCACTTCGCCAACGCCAAGCAGAAGAAATCCATTGACAGACAATTGGCGGGCGATGTCTGCCAACGTACTCTCGCAAACGATCGCCGCACGCAATTTGGACAGCTTTCCTTCCGGCAAATCCGGACAGTTCTGATAAATATAGGTACTGATCCCCACGCTTAGGACAGAGTCGCCCAAAAACTCCAAGCGCTGATTGCTTCGCCGGTGAGCATCCCCGGAAAAATTCTCATTGGCATAAGAGGTATGGGTCAGCGCTAAAGTCAGCAGCGAGGGATCAACAAAAGAATACTCGAGTATTTCCTCGAGTTTCTTTTGGTTCTTCCTTTGCGATTCCTTCATTTTACCGATTTGATGTATTCCATCGCGTCGCCTACTGTGGTGATTTTCTCGGCCACGGAATCCGGAATTTCGATTTCAAATTCGTCCTCCAGCGCCATAATTAACTCCACGATGTCCAGAGAATCCGCGCCCAAATCATCGATGAAAGATGCCTCTGGTTTCACTTCGCTTTCGTCTACGCCCAGCTGCTCTACAACAATCTTTGTAATCTTCTCTAACATGATTTTGTCATCCTTTCCCGGCTTACGCCACATATAGTATAAATCAATCTATATAATATATTCGGCTCACCAAACCGGCTTTCTCACTCCCGATTCCGCGTTCCTACTAATATTATCACTACTATTACCGTTTTGACAGCGCGATAAACTCCCGTTTCACATCCTGCAGGAAACTGCTTTCCGCAAGAGAACAGGCTTTCAGCACCACATGCTTGATGGTGCGGGCGTTGGAACTTCCATGACTCTTGATCACCAGGCCATCCACGCCCAGAATCGGGGCCCCGCCATTCACATCCGCGTCCATCAGCCTTTTAAAGTCACGGATTCCATCCTTCAGAAACAGCGCTCCCATTTTTGAGCGAAAATTCTTCAGGAACATTCCTTTCAATTCTCCAAAAAAATATTTGGAGACACCCTCTATCAGCTTCAAAATGACATTGCCGGTAAAACCGTCGGTAACCACCACATCAGCTACCCCTTCAAACAAATCCTTTCCTTCAATGCTGCCGATGTAGTTCAGGGAAGATTCCCGGAGCAGCTTATTGGCCTCTTTGACCACCTCTGTCCCTTTTTCTTCCTCGGTCCCCACATTAACCAGCCCTACCCTGGCCTGTTCCAGTCCAAACAGCGCCTTCATATAGGCCGCACCCAAATAGCCGAACTGGACATAATAATTGGGCCGGCACAACGTATTCAAGCCGGAGTCCAGCAGAAGCATCCTTCCCCGCTTGTTGGGGATCACAGATCCCAGCGCCGGACGCTCCAGGCCCCGAATCCGTCTGAGAATGACCACGGACCCGGCCAGCAAAGCGCCGCTGCTGCCAGCGGAAACAAAAACGTCTCCTTCTTTGTTCTTCAGCATTTGAAAACCGATTACCATAGAGGAATCCGTCTTACTCTTAATTGCTTTTGTAGGAATATCGTTGTTGGAGATCACTTCCGATGCATGACGGATCAGCAACCGTTCTTTATCATAGGTTTCATCGATCAGAATATCTTCAATGCTCCGACGGTCGCCAATCAACGTAATGGAGAAATCCTTTTTCTCCCGCAAGGCATCCAAACAGCCGTGAACGATTGCGCCGGGCGCGTTGTCGCCGCCCATCGCATCTACCAAAACCATCATTGTCCCAATCCACCTCTCCATTTTTCCTCTTGCAAGGCGTATTCGGAAAACCGGATACCGTACTGCTTGGCATCCAATATAAATTTTCCCCGAAAAACTTCCGTCTGGTTCCCGTATATTTTTACCCAAACCACATAGGATTGGTTGCCTCTTGCCGACTTGACTTCTCCGCGTGCAACCAGCTTGGTATCCGCTTCCACCGGAATGTGATATTTGATATTGGCAACGCCGACCAAAGCCACCGGCGCATCAATGATGGCGATGGCAAGACATTCCGCCATAGAATAAATATAATGGCCGCGTACTACGCTGGATTTTTCAAAACACATTTCTTTGGAGGTAGTCATGACGGAAGTCCCGTTGCTGCCGAGATTGATGTCCAGCAATTCCCCAACAAACTCCTTTTTTTCCAATGTCTTTACCGCATCAAAGCTGGTTTCCGCCACATTCAAAACCCGCTCGCGCAGTTCAGGAATCCCCATAGTCATCCGGTCCAGACGTATGGTCGGAATACTGACGCCCAGCAGGCGGGCAAGTTCGCCATCCGTTAAAAAAGGATCCTGCTTCAGCTTCTGCTTCAACAACTGCTGACGTCTCACTTTTTCCGACGAATGTCTTGCCATTCTGACACTCCTTCCACCCTGTCATATCGTTTCCCATCCACCATAACAAACACCATGACATATTTATTATCATCTGGTAATAAATATGTCATGGTGCATTATAATATACTATAAAAAAAAATGCAATATGAATTTTACAAATCTTTTTTCAGCAGCGACCGGTTCTTGGCGACATATTCCCATCCGGAAACAATCGTCAGAAGGACGGCGATGCCCAACAGGATATCGCCAGCCAAATACCATGCCTTTTGCCAGCTCTCCGGAAAAATACCGGCCGCCAGCAAGACGACGATGGCAATCGTCTGCATAACCATTTTCAATTTGCCCAGCTTTCCTGCGGCAATCACAACTCCTTCGCTAGCCGCTACCAGACGCATTCCCGTTACGATAAATTCTCTTGTCAGGATGACCATGGTAGCCCATAGGTATAGGTGATTGACCGGTGTCAAGGCCAGCAAAGCAGCGGTAACAAGCAGCTTATCCGCAATGGGATCCAGAAACTTGCCAAAACTGGTAACCAAATTGTTTTTCCTCGCCAAATGTCCGTCGATGAAATCCGTAAGGGAAGCGATACTATAAATGCCCAGGGCAAAATACCATCTGTTTTCCTCTAAAAACGTAATCCATCCCACATCCGGAGTCATCCAGGACGGAAGAGGAAACGCGAACAACATAAAAAAAGGAATCATGATAATTCGAGTAATGGTGATCTTATTCGGCAAATTCATTTACACATTCTCCAGTCAAATCGTATTCCTCAGCAATCAAAATCCTGACCGGAACCATGCTGCCAAGTTCGACAGGCTCCGCACTTGTAAAATAGACGCGGCCATCCACCTCCGGACTCTCCGCGTAGGTCCTGCCCACATAGAAGATTCCGTCCTCCGCAACTCCTTCCACAAGCGTCTGGTACACCTTTCCCACTCTGGCTTGACCGCGTGCAAGCGAGATGAGCTGCTGCTGTTCCATCAGTTCCCGGCGCCTGAGCTCCTTGACCGATTTCCGGCATTGCGGTTTCAACCGGGCGGCCCGGGTACCATCCTCTTTAGAATACGAAAAAATTCCCATTCTGTCAAATTGGATTTCTTGAACGAACTCTTTCAGCTGCTGAAAATCCTCTTCCGTTTCCCCGGGGAACCCCACGATAAGGGACGTTCGAAGTATCGCGTCCGGAAGGAGCTCTCGGAAACGTCGAAAGAGGGCCCGGATTGTCCGGCCGGAGCCTCTTCGGTTCATGGCCTGCAGCACCGAATCGCTGATGTGCTGTATCGGCAAATCGATATAAGGAAGAACCTTTCGGCATGTACGGAATGTGTCGAGTAAGCCCTCTGTAATTTCATCCGGATACAAATACAATACCCGAATCCAGACGATGCCTTCCACCTGGTCCAGCTGACACAAAAGATCCGCCAGACAAGGCTTTCCGTAAAGATCCAATCCATACCGGGTGGTATCTTGGGCAATCAGGATCAACTCCTTGACGCCCTCTCGGGCCAGCCGCGCCGCCTCAGCCAAAATATCCTCCCGGCGACGGCTCCGGAACGAGCCGCGAATAGAAGGAATGGCACAGTAGGCGCATCGGTTGTCGCATCCTTCCGCAATCTTCAAATAAGCCGTCCCCGGGGTGGTGGATAGAATACGGGAATGGTTCAGGTAAGACAAATCTCCAGACCGTTCTACCCAGGCGGCATATTCGGCAGAAGAAGCTCCGCCGGATTTGGCCCGGTCAGCAAAAAAAGAATCCACCATCTCGCAGAACCGCCCATAGTTGTCTACTCCCAGGACACCATCTACTTCCGGCAAGTCCTGACGGATTTCCTCCGCATAGCGTTGAGCCAGGCAGCCGGTAACCAACAAGCATTGGCAGCTTCCATTTTTCTTATACTCTGCCATCTCCAGAATGGTCTGAATGGCTTCTTCTTTGGCGCTCTCGATAAAGGCACAGGTATTGACTACAATCACTTCCGCCTCTTCCGGTTTATCCGTAATGATATCACCTCGAGCCGCCGCGTCACCCAGCATAATTTCCGCATCCACCTGGTTCTTAGCACACCCTAGGGAAATCATCCCAATTTTCCTACTCATCCTCTCCTCCGTTCCGATCCTGTACCACGTTGTAAATATCCTTGACAGAAAAACCTTTGCCCGCCAGAAAACGCATTAGTTTTTCCGGGGAAATGTCCGGCGATGTTCGGCGCTTTTTATCCGCCGCTCGCCGGATCAGCGCAAACTCATCCAAAGGATGGGCAGCAAAATACGCTTCCATCTGTTCCGCGGAAATACCTCTCTGCTGGAGCTCCGCTATCAAAAGCCTGGTGGATACCACCCTGGTCTTCTGCGCACTCTCCACGTATTTGGCGCAATAACGAAAATCATCCAGATACTTCTCTTCCGTCAGTTTCTCCAGAACGATCGTTCGAACCGTTTCCGGAAATCCCAGCTGCTCCAGCTTAGCATCCGTCTGAGCGGCAGTCCGCAGCGCCAAAGAAACGTAAGGCATAACCTGCCGCCGGGCACGTTGTACCAGAATCGCTTCCCGCACGGCCGGATAACAGGGAACACAAGCTTTCCCTTCTTCATACAAGCCAAAAGAAAAAACTTCTTCCGCGGAATAGGTATCTTCTTCACCGTTGCTGAAGGAAACCAGGTACCGGTCTTCCCCGTTGACCTTTTGGCAGCCGACTACCGTCACATCCGCACCATCCATATTTAATCCGCTTTCTTCCCGGCAGGCGCGGCGGATTCAGAGAACGCCGGATCAAACGGGTTGCTGGAACGCTGTTCCTGCTGCTGTTTCTCCCGTGCCCGCTGGGCCGCCTCCACGGCATCCCGGACGGCTTGTTCCAGTTCTTTGCAGATAACCGGATTTTCTTTCAAAAAAGTCTTGGCGTTCTCTCTGCCCTGACCAATTCGCTGTCCCTTATAGGAGAACCAAGCGCCGCTTTTGGCGACGATTTCCCGTTCCACAGCCAAATCCAGTACGCTTCCTTCTTTGGAAATGCCTTCCCCATAAATGATATCGAACTCGGTTTCCCGAAACGGCGGCGCGACTTTATTTTTTACCACCTTGACTCGGGTCCGGTTGCCGATGACCTCCGTTCCGTTTTTGATCGCCTCGATCCGCCGGATATCCAGACGAACGGAAGAATAAAACTTCAGTGCGCGTCCGCCGGTGGTGGTTTCCGGATTGCCGAACATGATTCCGACTTTCTCCCGCAGCTGATTGATGAAGATAGCGGTAGTACTGGATTTGCCGATCACACCGGATAACTTCCGGAGCGCCTGAGACATCAGTCTTGCCTGCAGTCCCACGTGGGCATCTCCCATTTCGCCATCGATCTCCGCTTTAGGCACCAATGCCGCCACCGAATCCACCACGATGACATCGATGGCGCCGCTGCGGACCAGCGCCTCGGCGATTTCCAGAGCTTGTTCGCCCGTGTCCGGCTGAGAAACGATCAAATTGTCAATGTCTACGCCCAATTTTCTCGCATAAATCGGATCCAGTGCATGTTCTGCATCGATAAAGGCGGCTTCTCCGCCTGCCTTTTGCGCTTCTGCAATCACATGAAGCGCTACGGTGGTTTTACCGGAAGACTCCGGGCCGTAAATCTCTACAATTCTTCCTTTTGGCAAACCGCCCACGCCCAGCGCAATATCCAATCCCAAGGAACCGGTGGGAATCACCGCCACGTTCATATGGAGATTCTCCCCCAATTTCATAACCGCTCCTTTGCCGAATTGCCTATCTATCTGCGCCATGGCGTTCTCCAGCGCCTTTTTCTTCTCCGCCGACCGTTTCTCATCCATGCTGTTCATGCCCTCCGTTTGCTGATCTATTATACGAACATAAGTTCTTTTTTATTGTACAACGATTCCTGCATCAAGTCAATAAAAATGATGTTTTACGGGAAATAGGAAAAGAATCCTGCCGTTTCCATTTTTGCTGGATTTCACCGATTTTTATTTGCCAGAACGGTTTGAAAAAAGATCAAGTCCTCCCGGGAGGTCAGCTTCAAATTCTGCTTTTCCCCCAGAACCATCGCAACCTTCTTTCCGGCGTAAAGCAATAACCCGCCATCGTCGGTAATATCCGGAATTTCTTCCTCACCCTGCCGCGCCAAATAATATTGGTGCGCCCCATAGATTTCCCGCAGCAAAAACGACTGTGGTGTCTGCACATGATATACGGTCCGCCGGTCCGGCAGAAAATGGACCGTTTCCCCATCCTCGCTGATTACAATGGTATCCTGGGCCGGGGAAACCGTCTCACACGCGCCGTACTTTCTGGCAGACTCAATGTTTTCCGTCAAAATGCGGGCAGATACCATCGGTCTGGCACCATCGTGGATCAAAACCACATCCTCCGGGTCACACTCCCGGTACAACAGTTTTACTGCCAGATAAGAGGATTCCCGCCGGCAAGCGCCTCCTCCAATGATCCAGGATACCTTCCGAATACCGCATTGCTCCAAATGACCGCGGAGCGTATCCTGCCAAGCCGGCAAACAGACAACACAAATTTTATCGATCAGCGGATGACGCTCAAACGCTTCCAACGTATGCAGCAAAATAGGTTTATTCTCGATGGTTAAAAATTGCTTCGGCGTCAGGCCCCCCATTCTCAGGCCTTGTCCTCCCGCCAAAATGACGGCTAAATTCATATCCTGCAACACCATTCCTATATAGATTTTCTTCATTATAACAGACACGCGTGAAAATACAACTCCTGAATGCCAAAAGGACGCCCCGCGGTATTCCGCTGGGACGTTCCTTTGGCATGGGTATGGTTGGCATGATGCTCCGGCCGTGTGTTACGAGGCCGGCGTGCTGGTAGGCGAAGCAAGAGGCGACGCGGAGGAAGCCGGCTGCAGGACAGTAAAATATTTGTTGATGCCGCCCTTGATGGCTTCCGCTATTTTTACCTGGTAATCGCTGTCCACCAATTTGGCTTCCTCCTCTCTGTTGGAGAGGAATCCGCATTCCACAATAACGGTGGTCACCTTACAGTTTTTCGTGATGATGATATCATCCGATTTCAGCAAGGCTTCCCGTTCGTTCTTGGGATCCAGCGTTTCTCGCAGAGACTCCTGCAGGCAGATAGCCAATTTTTTGCTGGACAAGGAGGATTTCGTATAGAAGACCTGCGCGCCGGAATATTTTGTGTCGTTGAAGCCATTCAAATGAATGCTGACCACAATGTCCGCCTTACTTTCATCCATCATCTTCTTGCGGTTGAGCAAATCCTGTCTTCTCTTTGCCGTCATGGAAAGTTCCTCGCCTTCGTAGACCAGCACGTCTTCCGTCCGGGTCATGATGACGGTGTACCCTTCTTTCTCCAGCAATTCTTTTGTTTTCATGGCAATAACGAGATTGATATCTTTCTCCGTCGCGCCGCTGTAGCTGCTGACCGCTCCCGGGTCTTCTCCGCCGTGGCCTGCGTCGACGACCACAATCTTGCCTTTGGCATCCACCTTGCCCACAGGCGATGCAGCTTCCACCTCATCTCCCCTGTTGCCAAAAGCAACATTGATCCCAACAATCGCCAGGATCAGAACAAGAATCAGCACTCCCATCATTACATTTGTCTTCTTCATAATCAGTATCACGAAACGACACCCCCTGTCATACTTCTTGATAAAGCATATTACAGGGGGCGGGCATTTATTCATAAAATATAGCAGGCATCGGGTCACATGGGAACACCCTGAATCAGATCGTCCGTCAATCCTCCCAACTGCTCAATCATATTAAGGGTCATAAAAATTTCCCCTTCCTGTTCCTTCTTCTCTTCGGGGGAACCGGCCGGATCGGATTGGTAGCAGGAAATCCGTTCCTGTGCATATTTTCGAAGCAGCGGTATGGCGCGGCTATCTCCGTAGTCAGACAGCATCATAGCCAGATAGCGTTTCTCCTCGCCGGCTCGTTTGAACGTCCGGCGAAGGCATTGATAGATACTATCCTCCCGTTTTCCCATGGAAACCAAAGCCTGAGTCAGATTGACTTCTTTCTCGGTAATCGCCTCCGCGCCGTCCAGATAACCGATCACCAGCGCTTCATCCTGATAGCAAACAAAGGTATCGGAAATACGTTCTAAAAACATCTGATTGGCTGCCACACAGCGTCCATATGTCTCCAACAGCTTGTCCTTAACCGTTTGCTGGGGAAACAGTCTGGCTGTCCGTACCGCGCTGTAGAACAGCTCCATCTCTTCCCGCTCCGTCTCGCTGAGGCGGCCATCCGATACATTTTTCCGCACCACACTGCTATCCAGCAGAGACAGCAAATACGTCTGACCTTCCTCGCCTAAACCAACCAGCCATTCCTCCAGAAACAACGGCATGTGATAAATCATCTGGAGCGCCCCATAGCGGTAACACTCCAAAATTTCTTCCGCAGCGAGGCTGCCCGCCGGATACTCCCTGGCCAACAATTCCTCAGGCGTTTCCTCCAGCACAGCACAACGGGAAGACAGCCATACCGGTTCGTCTACCACAAGCGGCGGGATCTCCCAGTAAGCCGTTTCCTGCCGGTTCATCTCTTCCATATGCGCCTGAGAAACCTTCTCCACAAACACATTATAACTTTGAGTCAATTTTCGAAACGATTCTTTCACGACAACCTTCCCTTCTTCCGATACAGCAGCTTGTTCAGCCAAACAATATGGTCCGAGTTTTTCAAAATCCGCTTCCCCCTGTACCCCATCCAATAGGCCACACCGGAAACCAAGCTAACATAAAAAAGGGGAAACAAACTGGTTCCATATGTCACAGACGGCACCAACGCCGCCGGCGATCCGATCAGACGGTAGAACCAATAAAACGGCATGTATAAAATCAGTGTCACATAAGCATTGATGCTGCTGATCTGCAAATGGGGATGGGAGACGATCAAATATCGGTTGGCTAACGCAATGAGAATCGTTTCCAACAAAATGACCACCAGGAACCCCAGCGCGCCGCATACGAATCCTTTCCCGGGATAACGCGCCCAGCGGTACGGTTTCCGGTCATTCTCTCCGTATTCGTGTAATAGCAAGTAAAGAACAAAGGTAAAAATCAGTGTGGTAAAAACGGTATAGCAGGCCTGCGGCAAGGCAATAGACGGCCGATTCCAGATGACGACCAGAATCGGAATGTCTACCCAGCTCAGTACCACCCCTAAAATATAGGCATATAACACTTTTTTCATTCCGGTTACATGTGTTTTGATATTGGGAATCCTGCCTGTTTTCACACCATACTCCTTTATTCATGACGCTGCGTTGGAGCGTTCCCCGACAGCCAGCTTTTCTATTCATAGTACCCCAGACCAGAAAGACTGTCAAGTATTTTTCCTGGCATTTCAGCCAACATCTTTGTTTTCCTGTCGGGTAGGAGAACGAGAAGACGCTGCGTCTGCTAGGTCCTGATCTCCTCTGGGATCTTTCTATTTTTAAAGTAATATTCCCGGTCCCGTTCGTCCACTTCCCGAAGTACCCGGCAGGGATTTCCAACGGCTAGCACATTGGGCGGAATATCTTTCGTGACAATGCTGCCCGCACCCACGACCACGTTATCGCCGATGGTCACGCCGGGAACAAGGATCGCGCCCGCGCCGATCCAACAATTTCTCCCGATGCGGACAGAGGCGTTATACTGATAGGCCTGTTCGCGAAGCTCCGGCAAAATCGGATGGCCTGCCGTTGCTACCGTAACATGGGGGCCGAACATGGTATAATCGCCTACGTAGATGTGTGTGTCGTCCACCAGCGTCAAATGAAAATTCGCGTAGATGTGCCGGCCGAAATGAACGTGCCGGCCTCCCCAGTTGGCATAAAGCGGCGGTTCAATGTAGCAGCCTTCGCCAATCTCGGCAAACATGTCTTTCAACAAGGCTTCTCGTTTGCCGATCTCCGTAGGACGCGTCATATTGAAGTCATACAAACGGTCAAGACAGGCCGTCTGTTCCCGGAGCAGCTCCTCTGCTCCCGGATAATACAACTCTCCATTGTGCATTTTTTCTTGAATCGTCATATTACTGCTCTCCTCTCCGATAAAAGGTATCGTTTCATCTGTCGGCGGCACTTCTGCCGGTATTCTCACGGCTCTATCACCTGGTTATCCGCAAGGATATCAGGCTGATATTTCATGCTGTCTTTCTTGGTAATATCACGGATGACCCGGCACGGATTTCCAGCGGCAAAGGTACGCGGCGGAATACTTTTGACTACCACGCTGCCTGCGCCGATCACACAGTCATCCCCAATGGTGACCCCCGAACAAACAACCACATTGGCCCCCAGCCAGCAGTTGTTACCAATGTGTACCGGTTTCGCGTAACAAAGATGCTTGCGGTTGCCGTCCCGGTCAAGCATGGCCTTCCGTTCATCGGGCAGCATGGGATGGACCGGCGTAACAATCGTCACATTTGGGCCGAAATTGCAGTCATCACCAATGGTAACCAACGCATCGTCCTGGATCGTGAGATGAAAATTCGCAAAAAAGTTCTTTCCTATTTTAGTATGAATGCCATAATGAAAATAAATCGGCCCCTGCAAAAACGCGCCTTCTCCCAGTTCTCCTACCATCTCGCGAAGCAGTTCCTGCCGTTTTTCCGTTTCTTCTTCATAAGTGCTGTTGTACATCACGTTCCTATTATGGGTACGCAGCTTAATCTGCCGCAGTTCCGGATCTCCCGGGCAAAACAAGATGCCCGCCATGATTTTCTCTTCTTCCTGCATAAAAACCTCCGTTTAATTAAGATAACGCTCCGGGGAAGGGACCGGATCATTATACTACAAAAATTGTTATATTTATATAGTAATACCGTACAGCAAGATAAAACAATCCCACAGAAAAAATTTTCCTTTCTATCCAACCAAACTCGTTTTTCGTCGTTTTTTCTTCTGCAAAAATGTATTTTCTCACTGATATCATCCGTTTCGGTAATCTATATTAGAAAAAGAAGTGCTTCGCAGCCGGCTTTGCCTGCCGGAGGTTCGCCGGCAAATACGCCGTCCGGCAAGCGGCGCCCGCATAAAACGGGGTAAAAAAACGATATTCCAGAAAGGGGTTGGAACATGAAAAAACAGAAGCTCGTACGGTTGGGAATGATACTGCTTTCTCTGACTTTGCTCTGTTCCGGCACGGAAGCCTGGGCAGAGACGTCCTACCCTTCCCTCCAGACAAACGTAACCGGCTGGGAGGTCGTCAGCGGAAATTGGAGCGACACCGGGAACGGAGTACTCGGCGCAAACGCGGACGCCGGCAACTGTTTTCTCATGTCGGATATCCGCACGGAAGCCAAAGACAGTTTTCTGTTCTCCGCGAGGCTCTCTTGGTCCGGCGTAGCAGCGGGACTCGTGTTTGGCGTTCAAGATAGCCAAAGTCCGGATCGCCACTGGTGCGCCTTTAACGTAGACGTGACGGCGGAACGGAGTCTGGCTAGACTGTTCTTTGTATCCAACGGAGCGCTGCTTGGCTCCAACGACAGGATTCTGTCCGACGGGTTCGACCAGACGGAAGAGCACACGTTCCTCATCGAGGTAACGGACGGCGAATACGTAGACTTTTACCTGGACGAGGAATGGATCGGGGAGTTTGCTCTGGATCGGTTTGATGTTCCCTATTCCGGCGGTTATCTCGGCATTTATACGGCGGCCGGCAGCGCAACGTTTCAGGACATCCAATACCAGGCCGGACCGTTTGAAACCACAGCGCCTTCGGAACCAGCGGAAGCCACCGCCACTGCCAGGCCCGCTGTCCCAACCGCGACTGCCGACGGAAAGCCTTCTTCTACCCCAATACCGCAGGGACCTGCCGAAAACAACAATGGGCTGCTGGGATTGGCCTTGGCGCTGGGCGTTATCGTCATCGCGGCGGTAGTCCTGCTGGTGATTCGTTACAAAAAGAAGTCATAATAAGATACGGAAAATAGACTCCATCCAAACAGCGAAGAAAGGTCTGTCTCAGGAAACAAACGTGAAAAGACAGATCTTGTATCGTTTTTATAGGAGATTCTCCGGTCTGGCTCGGAACCGGAGCCGAATGAGGGTACCAGCATCGTCTTGCTATTTTTACCCAGCTTCGCCGCGGCGATAGCCTGATGGATAGCGGTAACAGGATAGCGTCTGGCCAAATAGGCTGCGCCCGCGTGGAGCGGCGGCGTTTGTTGTAAAAAGGAAAGAGTGTTCTCCACCAGAGGAAGCATGGAATTGCTGGCCTCACACGATATGGCACTCCAGCAAGCCGTGGAGGTCGTCGCCATCGACGATACCCATTATCTATCCAGATTGTTTAAAAAGTACCTGGGCCTATCCTATCGGGAATATTTCGCCATTCACAAAAGGTTTGACTATCACAATAACGGAACATCCGGTATCTTTTTGGGAAATACTTGACAACGTGCGGCAAAGTAGTATACTCAATTGAAAACGAAAATGATTTTCATTTTCAATTCAGCGATATCAACGCGGCGGACAAGCAGAAAACGAGGGATATCAGATGAAACGAGAACAGACAGGCAATTCCTACACCACCAGGCAGCGCACATACATTCTGGCCTGCCTCCAGGAAAATAGAATGCGTCATGTGACGGTCAAAGACATTATGGACTATTTGAATCAAAAAGGCGTGCCGGTTGGACAAACCACCGTTTACCGGTATCTGGAGAAACTGGCCCGGGACGGCCTGGTTTACAAATACCATTCCGCCGAGCAAGACAGCACCTGTTTCCAATACGCCGAACAGTCCGGCACATGTCATTCTCATTATCATCTCAAATGCCTGCGCTGCGGCCGGCTGATCCACCTGGAATGTCATCTTTTAGACGAACTGGCGGAACATGTGGCCAGAGAACATCAATTTCAAATTGATCATTTCCAGACCATTTTTTATGGCTGCTGCCAGGCCTGTGGAAAGAAGGAGGCGGATGCCAAATGAAGCGGATCCGACCGGCTATCTTTCTATTCTGTTTGATCAGCGTGTTATTGTTTCTGACTTCCGCATGCTCCACATCCAAAGAATCGGACCAGGAGGAAAACAAGAAACTAACGATTGTAGCTTCATTGTTTCCGCAATATGATTTCGCTAGGGAAATCGCAGGAGAGTATGCCGACGTAACGCTTTTGCTGCCGCCCGGAGTGGAAAGCCATTCCTACGACCCTACGTTAGCCGATATGATCCGGATCAGCCAGGCGGACCTATTTCTATATACCGGACCCTACATGGAAGTTTGGGTAGAAGAGATGGTCAAAAGCATCCGCCGCGAACCGGTACGGATTGTGGATGTTTCCCAAGGCATTCAGCTGATTCGGGAGGAAGAACATCATCCGCACGAAGAAACAGAAGGCGGACATCATCACGAATTGGACCCGCACATTTGGACCAGCCCGGTTCTGGCTCAGAAAATGGCAGACAATATCCTTGCTGCGCTGTGTGCTGCCGACCCAGCCCACCAAGCGGTTTACCAGGAGAACGCGGCGGCTTATCGTTCTCGGCTGCAGGAATTGGATGTCTCATTCCGCAGCTTAGTCCAAGAAACCGAACGAACGGAAATTTTTTTTGGAGGTCGTTTTGCGCTGCTCTATTTCTGTGAGGAATATGGATTGACTTGCCATGCGGCATACGACTCCTGCTCTTCGGAAAGCGAGCCAAGCTTTGCGGTTATGGCGGAAATGATTGATGAAGTCCGGGAAGAAGGCATTGCCGTGATTTACTATGAGGAATTGTCCGAACCACGAATCGCCAGGGCGATCTGCGAGGATACCGGCGCCCAGCCGCTTTTGCTTCACTCCTGCCACAATCTTTCAAAAGAGGAGTGGGAAAACGGCTGCACATATCTGTCTTTGATGGAGCAAAACCTGGCAAATTTAAGAAGGGGGCTGCTGACATGACCATTTTAACCTGTGATCAGGTGTGCATGCATTACGAAAAACGGCCAGCGGTGGAAGGCGTTAGTTTTTCCTTGGAGGAGGGGGATTATCTCTGCATCGTCGGGGAAAACGGAACGGGAAAAAGTACTCTGGCAAAAGGAATTCTGGGCCTTCTTCGGCCGGTTTCCGGCTCCATTTCCTTTTGGGGAATGAAGCCGAATGAAATTGGTTATCTTCCTCAGCAGACCAGTGCGCAGCAAAACTTTCCCGCATCCGTGAACGAGGTAGTCCAGTCCGGCTGTCTCAACCAAACCGGCTTTCGACCGTTCTATACAAAAGAAAGGAAAGAACAGGCAAGGCAGAGCATGAACTGTGTGGGAATTTCTGACCTGGCAAAGAAGCCATACGGGGATCTGTCCGGCGGTCAGCAGCAGCGTGTGTTGCTCGCCCGGGCGCTTTGCGCTGCCAAGAAAATGATTTTGCTGGACGAACCCATTACCGGTTTGGATCCGGTGGCTGCGGCGGATTTTTACCAACTGCTCCGGCGTCTCAACCAAGAGAAAGGCATAACGGTTATTATGGTTTCTCACGACATCCGGACGGCAGCGGAACAGGCCGGCAAGATACTGCATCTGAATACCCATGTGGAATTTTTCGGAACGGCGGAGGAATACCGCTCCACGGAATGGTATCGGCATATGTTGGGAGGAGACTGTCATGATTGAGACGCTGGCACATCTTTTTTCGTATAGCTTTGCGGTTCGGGCATTTGTCGTGGGCAGCCTGGTATCCCTATGCGCCGGCCTGCTTGGTATCACGCTGGTTCTGAAACGGTACTCCATGATCGGAGACGGCCTTTCTCATGTGGGATATGGAGCCTTCTCCATTGCTTTGGCCCTTCAGGTAGCCCCGCTGGCGCTGGCGCTGCCCATTGTGGTCCTAGCCGCCTTCTTCCTGCTTCGGCTCCAGGAGCGAAGCCATCTCAAAGGGGATGCGGCGATCGCCGTCATTTCCACCAGCGCCCTGGCCATTGGTATCATTGTTACTTCTCTGTCCAGCGGTCTGAACGTGGACGCACATGGCTACCTGTTTGGAAGCATTCTGGCGCTTACCCGGCAGGACGTCATTCTCAGCATCGGCTTGGCCGTCTTGGTTCTGCCTCTGTATTTTCTGCTGTACAATAACATTTTTGCCGTTACCTTTGATGAGACCTTTGCTCGAGCAACGGGAACAAAGGCTTCCATCTACAATACCATCGTGGCATTTCTGACTGCCATTACCATTGTGATCGGTATGCGTATGATGGGAGCCTTGCTGATTTCCAGCCTGATCATTTTTCCGTCTCTGACAGCCATGCGGCTATGCCGGAGCTTCCGAAGCGTTGTCCTCTGGACCGCCGTTTCTTCCTGGTGCTGTTTCTTTGTGGGAATTCTGCTTTCTTACCGTTATGCCATTCCGGCCGGGGCAAGCATCGTGGTGGTCAATCTGACGGTGTTCCTGGTGTGTTCTCTGATTGGTTGGGTGAAAAGGCGGACTCGCTGATGATTACGGGCGGTATTCCGCCAGAACGGCTTGAGCGGTTTCTACGTCATTGGTAATAATGGTGTCCACGCCGGCCTCCATCATGCGGCGAATATCCGGCGCCTGGTCTACCGTCCATACGTTAACCAGAAGCTGCCGTTCATGAGCGCGCCGGACAAAATCCCCATCCACAAAACCAAAATAAGGGTGGAGCGCATCAAATCCGTATTTGGCACAATAGTCAATCATATCGATGCCATAGGTTTCTCCGTACAGCGCGCCGACCCGGTATCCCGGATGCCGTTCTTTGATGGAACGAAGGATATCGTGATGGAAGGAAGAGATGATACAATGTTCCCGCCAATGGTACCGGTCCAGCAAGTCGATCACCGTGTCCTCATAAGAAGTATAGGAAAAACCGGTATCCTTTTTGATTTCCACATTCAGGAATAAGCCCTCCCGGCTGACCAAATCCAACACCTGTTCCAAAAAGGGTACTCTCTCGTCGCTGTATTGGGATGAAAATTTTGCGCCGATGCTGAACGATTGGATCGTTTCGCGCCGGTAATCATAGATGCTCTTCTGCGGCTCCTCACATCGTCCCAAACGTCCGTCGTGGTGTACTGCTACCGTACCATCCGGCAAAACGTGCACATCCAATTCAATGCCGTCTGCTTGTCGTTCCGCGGCCCGCTGAAACGCCGCCATGGAATTCTCCGGTCTTTCTTTGCTGGCGCCCCGATGCGCCTGAATTCTTATCATATAAGAAATGCTCCTCTCATTTTGATTGATCTAGTATAGCATACTCCCCTCCCCACTTCTACCCTAAAAAAGCTGCGTTACCCAGAAAGATTCTCCTTTCTTCAAAAACAGCTTGCCCCGTCCGTGGAATGTATGATACACTTTTCCGGTATGGAGGGTCCCCTCCGTTTCCCTTTGAGCAAAATTCACAAAGACAAGGATACAAAACAATTTTCATGAAAAACGGCGGTACCAGAAGAGTAAAAAAACAGCAGGAAAAGCCAGCGTATTCCTCCTGGCAAAATATTGGTTACGCCGTCCAGGGCGCCTGGCGTTTGGACAAACTGTTCTTTTTGTATTTTGGAGCGTATACGGTAATCTCTGCGTTGATTCCGTTCCTCACTCTTTTCTTTCCCCGTTCCATTTTGGCAGAACTTCTGGGAAATCGCAGTCCCTCCGCGCTGATCATTCTTCTTCTGACCTACTTTGCTTCGTCCTGCCTTCTTGGCGGACTGGCAGCTTATCTGCAGGAGGGCTGCATGCCGCACATGGTTTCCATCCGCATGGCTTTTTTGAATCAGCTTCAGGAAAAATGTTTGTCCACGGATTTCCGGAATACGGAAGATCCGCAATTTCTGAATGACATGCAGACGGCTTACCGCTGCCTGCAATACAATGACCAAGGGATTGAGGAACTGCTTAACAAACTGTTCCTGCTGGCAGGAAAGCTTCTGGCCTTTACCGGATACATCGCCATCCTTGGCACACTGCACCCTCTTTTGCTGCTTTTCCTGATCGTCAGCGTGCTGTTAAGCTATGCGCTGAATCTCCATTGTAAAAAGTTCGAATACCAAAGGAAAGACGAGCTCTCCGACCTGGATCGGCGCGGTTGGTATCTGCATCAGGTCATGTATCACTTTTCCTACGGCAAAGAAATTCGGCTGTTCGGCCTTCAAGATTGGATTACGCGGCGTTTCCAAGAACAGCGAAACAAACGGCTGACCATTGATACCAAAATCCGGCGCCGCCGCTTCCAGATGGGATTGGTGGATATCCTGTTGATGGTACTGCGGGAAGGATCGGTCTATGCCTACCTCCTTGTTCAAGTTGTCGGCGGGAACTTATCTGTACCCGATTTTACGATGTATGTGGCAGCCGTATCCGGATTTGCCGGCTGGTGTCAAGGCATCCTCCTGAACCTAGCGGAAATCCGGGCGCAAAATCTTTTTCTCTGTGATCTGCGCCGTTTTCTGGAAAAAGAAGAGCACGTTACCGGCCAGCCGGCTGAGCCGCTGCCTCCTCCGCCTTACACCTTCACGCTTCGAGATGTTTCCTTTCGGTATCCAGGCAGTACGAAAGACGCGTTGTCCGGATGGAACCTGACGATTCCTGCCGGTCAAAGCCTGGCTGTGGTGGGGCGAAACGGCTCCGGTAAAACCACGCTGATCAAACTTCTTTGCCGGCTTTACGACGTTTCTCAGGGCGAAATCCTCCTAAACGGAATCAACATCAAGAAATTTGACCAGGAAGCTTATTTCCGGCTATTTTCCGTGGTATTTCAGGACGTCCATATTCTGGCCTTTTCCGCCGCGGAGAACGTAGCCCTATGTCCATCGGAACAAGTTGACAGCCGCCGTTTGAAACAAGCGCTTCGGGAATCGGGAATCGCGAAAAAAATCGAAACGCTGCCAAAGGGAACGCAGACCTGCCTGCAAACGGATCTAGACGAAACGGGAATCCAGCTTTCCGGCGGAGAACAGCAAAAAGTAGCGATTGCCAGAGCGCTGTATAAAAACAGTCCCTTGATGATCCTGGACGAACCCACTGCCGCGCTGGATGCGTTGGCGGAGCACCAGGTTTACCGCCAATTTCACCAAATGGTTCAGGACAAAACGGCCCTCTTTGTGTCTCACCGGCTGGCATCGACGCAATTTTGTCATCAGATTATCCTGCTGGAGGATGGCTGCCTGGCGGAAATGGGAACACACCGCTCTTTGTTGGCTCAAGACGGCAAATACGCTGAGCTGTTCCGGCTGCAGGCTCAATATTATCGAGAAGAGGAGGCCGGATCATGAAAAGGAAACCATTTGCTGCCCTCCGTCAGGATGCATCCAAAATGACCTATTTTATCCGGCAAATCCACCGTTTTTCCAGAGGGTATCTGCCTCTGGCCTTCTTTACCGCTTTTTGTTCTGCCGTCACCGCCTTTCTGCCCATCCTTCTTCCCAAATATCTGCTGGACGAACTCCTCGGATTACAACGGATAGAACGGCTGGTCTTCTACACGATTGTTTTGGTGGTAGGCATCGGCGCATCCTCCATTCTGAACCGTTATCTGGAGAGGAAAATGGATCTGGCCACCGGCCGCCTTCTGATCCTGTTGGAGGCTCATTTAGGCCGTCATTTAATGGACCTGGATTACGCGACTCTGGAAAATCCACAATTTTTAGCACAAAAAGACCAGGCGTTATTCGCCATCAACAATCAGAACGTCCTCCTGGGAACCATCCGCAGTCTGACCGGATTGCTGCGGACGAGTCTTTCTTTGATTGGTCTGGCTTCTTTGGTCGCTGCCCTCCACCCGATCCTGATTCTGATTATGCTGGGTATCGTGGCGGCAAATGCCGCTCTGCTGAAGAAATCTCAGGATACGGAATTTCGCTTTCACCAGGAACTGATTCCGCTGAACCGCCACTTTTTATACTATAGCCAAACAGCTACTGACTTGTCCATGGCCAAAGACGTACGGCTCTTTCACATGAAGTCATTCTTGATGGAAAAATTCCAGCAATACCAAAACGACAGCTTCCGCATGCTTCGAAGCTTCTTTCGCCGTATAGGGCGTTCCGCGGTCGCATCTCACGTGGTGCTGCAGCTGCAGTGGTTAGCGGCATACGCTTATTTGATCTGGCAGTTTTTTCGCCGTACCATGGGAATCGGGGACTTCACCATGTACCTTGGAGCAGCCAACCAATTCGCCCAAAAAATCGGAGATCTTTTTTCGCATGTCATTCAGTGCCGCCAAATGTGCCGCTATCTGGGACCCTATTTTGATCTGGAAAAAACGCCGCTGTCTCTGCAGGGCGGCGATCTTCCTCTGTCTTCGACAGAAGACATCACGATTTCATTCCGGCACGTTTGGTTCCGGTATCCAAATAGCAGCCAATATGCGCTGGAGGATATCTGTCTCGATTTGCGGGCTGGAGAAAAGCTAGCCATTGTCGGGCCCAATGGAGCAGGCAAAACCACGTTGGTGAAACTGCTCTGCCGGCTATATGAGCCGGAGCGAGGAAGCATTTTGATCAATGACGTTCCCGTAGGACAATACCGTTATGACGACTATCGAAAGCTTCTTGCCGTGGTTTTTCAGGACTATCAGTTGTTTGCCTTTTCCATCCGGGAGAACCTGGCGTTTCAGGACAACGAAAACGACCAGGCGGTTTGGAAGGCTCTGCGAGAAGCCGGATTAGCAGAGAAAGTGACTTCGCTGGACAAGGGAATCGATACTCCTCTCAACAAAAATTTTGATCCGGACGGAGTGGAATTCTCCGGGGGAGAAAAACAGAAGCTGGCCATCGCCCGGGCGATTTACGCCAATGCGCCGGTGGTCGTTCTGGATGAGCCCACCGCTGCTCTGGATTCTTACGCCGAGCAGGAAATCTATCAGAAATTTCTGACGCTGATGAAGGATAAAACGGCCGTCTGCATCTCTCATCGACTCTCTATTTGCCGTTTCTGCCATCGAATCGCGGTGTTGGACCACGGTAAGCTGGTGGAACAGGGTACTCCTTCTCAGTTGGAACAAGCCGGCGGATTGTACTCCCGTCTATGGCAGGCACAGGCGCAATATTATCAACAGCCATAGAGACAAAGGCATTCTGCCTATAAAAAAGCAGGGGCTGCGGCCGTCTGATAGGAAGAAAACAGATGCGTTCTTACACCAGACGTCCCAAGGAGCTCCTACTTATTTCTCAATCTATCTGTAATGTGCGGCACGGGAAGGGATCGGCTCAAGCTGAGCCGCCGAACAGTCCTCCTTATGCAAAATGCGCCGGATCCTCCTATGACGTCGTTGAAGCGCTGGAGCAAGGATTCTCCATTTCAACCAAGCATTTTGCCAAGGGATCGGCTCAAGCTGAGCCGATCCCTTTCTTTACTTAGCGGCATCCGCAAGGAGAGTCAAAAACAGGCGAGGCATCGGCGTTCGCGGAATAAGCAAACGGAGACAAATTGTTGTTTCTCATCCCCGGTGCAACCCGGAACGAAACGGTAACCGGAATATACTCGGTAACCGAGTGATATCCACAGCTCCCTCCGGAATTCGCATTGGCGCAGCAAGTGTTTCTGCATCTATTTCTACAGCACATAGTATTATCTCCCTAGTTTCATATTGTGGGCTCCCTACCCACAGTAATAACATATGCGGAAGACAAAAGGAACGTGCGTAACATGCCGGCCTGTTACGGTTCCAGGAACAGCCGTCCATCCTGTTCCAGCAGAGTATAGAACACGGGCCGTTCCTCCGGGCTCCGATTGGGCGCGTGCAGAACCATCCTTTTTCTGCCCGAACGATCCAAAAAAACCATACCGTGTCCGCCATCTTCCTGAAACAGCGGAACCGGATCATGCCGCCACTCTCCCCGCAGCGTGCCGTCCGATGCACGCGAAACCGCTTCCACATAACCGTGAGACGTTAGGCTGGACCAAAACAACAGCAGCTCTCCAGAGTCGGACCATTGTAAAAAAGGACCGTCCGTCACGTAAAAATCCGCAGTTGGATTGGCCCAGGCCGGTTCCGACGCACGAAACAAGACAAAGGGCTCTCCCACAGGCCGCCTCAGATCAGCGGACAGGGGAACCGCGCACATCTCACCGTCTCCCACCTGTGTCCACTCGTGACAGAACACCATGTACGGATCACCTTTGGGATCCACAAAAAGCGTGCCATCCAGGCACCCCCACTCCTCTGGCGTTACCGGACCGGAACTGATAGGAAGAAACGGTCCTTCCGGCGACTCTGCACGAAAAATCTGAGTCCCCCTTTGTCTCTGCGACGATATAAAACTGGCAAACAAATAAAACGCTCCCTGATAGGAATGTACCTCGGGCGCCCAAAAGTCCCGTTCCGCCCAGAAGTCCTCCGCCGGACGAAATATGACGATGGGACCTTCCCACTCCTGCAAATCCCGGCTTTTGTAAGCAACAAAACACAATCCGTACGCTTCCAGGCAGGCAGCGTCCGGAGAGCCATACAGATAGTACGTATCTCCCACCGTCAGAACAAAAGGATCCCGAAGATGAAGCTCTTTTGGTGTCATAACGAACCTCCAATCCGTATTACGGGCAATCGCGGTATGCGAAAAACCGCCGCAGTCAGAACCCCGCGGTTGGGAATGCACCGTGGTGATATTATAGCGAAAAAAAGGAAAAAGTCAATCCAACCGAACCCCGAGCTGCCATTCCGCAGCTCTGCCTTTTTTAGAAAGTTGACAGGCACGGAATCGCCTTCCGAAACCTTGCCAAAATGGGATAAAAAATAGTATACTTTTCACCGGTTAGGGTAAAAAGAAACAAACGGCTGCGGGCAAACATTCTCGTCAAAAAAACACAGGCAGCTGCTGATCCTACTTATCATTGTCAGTTGAAGCCGACACGTTACGATTTGCACTCGATCCGGAGGAAATAGCATGAACGATAGGATAAAAAGTCTTACAGAAGAACTGTTTGAAGCACTTCCTTATTCAGCCGAAATGGCAAAAGCAAAAAATACGATTATGCAGGCTCTGGATGACGAATACGAGCGAGAAAGGGAGACGCTGAACCCGATACAGGCCGAGGGAATGGTAAAACGCCATTACGGAACCTTATCGGACGCCGCAAAACTTGCCGGATATTCTGAGGAAGAACTGAAAAAAATGCAGGAAGCAGACTGCACAATGGATAACAAGGCATTTGCCAAACTATTCAAAAGAGTAAGGCGATACATTTATATTGGGTCGATCTGCACGGTATCTTTCATTGCTGCGCTAATCAACCTTATTTTTATAAAACGAACCGTTCTCATGCTCATCCCGCTTCTTGTTTATGGCGTACCCGCGGTCGTATGCGCGTTTCAATTTTGGAAACGGAAACAGCAACACTCGTATGAAACCATCCGATTGATGCCGGAAGCCCTGGAATACCTGAAAAATAAATCGGATAAATATACAAAGAGATTTTTAAACAGCATTCTACTTGTGATAGCCGGTATTTTTTACCTGATTTTTGTCACCGCCATCTCGGTTCTGAAAGTAGGGCTGCGAACAGATGAGGCCATACAGTCCATCTGGAGCAATAGCAACGTATTGGAATTGGCAGGCTACATAATTGTAAAAAATGCCGCTTGCTTAATCTGGCTGAACGGCTGTTTTGCTGTTGAGAAAGCCAGGCTTTTCCGGAAAAACCTTTGGATTGTCACGGCCGTATCGGCAAGCTACTGGGCAGCTGCAGTTTCACTGCTGATTCTTTTGCGGAACAACGTTTCTTTTGTATACAATGATTTGTATTGGATTGCTGCGATCTATGGTATCGGCTGTATGATATACAATGGGCTGTTCCGCAAAGTCCTGGTCTTCCAAAATATCACGATTAACAAAAGACGGATCGCCGTTCTGGGCACCTGTGTGATCTTGACGGCAAGCTATCAGGTCATGCAGATGGATTCCTGGTTTCTGCAGCCCTATATTTCTACAATTTCGGCGGTAGGCTACGTTCCCGACGACATTTCTTACAACGACGACACGGGAGTCTACACCATCACGACCGGCAAAGAACAGTTTAAAATTTTGCAGCTTACCGATATCCATCTGGGAGGCAGCGCCGCTTCCTCAATCAAAGATTATAAAGCGCTCAACGCTTGCTACGATATCATCCGATTTACCAAGCCCGATCTGGTGATGGTAACGGGTGATCTGGTGTTTCCTATGGGAATTATGTCCCTATCCTTTAATAATTCGGCTCCGATTATGCAGTTTGCTTCATTTATGCGTAATACCGGCATTCCCTGGGCGTTTGCTTACGGCAACCATGATACGGAATTCATTGCCAAAAGCTCCGTGGAAGAGATACAAAACCTGTTTCAATCTCTTTCCTATAAAACTTCCTACAATCTTTTGTATCCGTACGTTCAGCCTGATGTTACCGGAAGAAACAACCAGCTAATTGAATTGCGCAACGCGGATGGGAGTTTGAATCAAGCCTTATTTCTGTTGGATTCCAACGACTATACCAGGTATAAACCAAACGATTATGATTACATTCATGATGATCAAGTCGAATGGTACGCACAGGAGGTCGGACGACTGAACACGGAAGAGAACAAAACGGTATCCTCTCTGCTGTTTTTCCACATTCCTTTGCAGCAGTATCGGACCGCCTATGAGCTTTACGCACAAGGCAGCAGCGAGGTCACCTATTTTTTCGGAGAAAACGGCGAAACAATGATGGACAAAGTTTGCTGCTCCGATTATCCGAGCAAGCTTTTTGATACGGTGAAAGAGCTTGGCAGCACAAAAGCGATATTCTGCGGCCATGACCATTACAACAATCTTTCGGTAGAATATGAAGGAATCCGATTGACCTACGGAATGAGCATCGATTATCTGGCTATGCCCGGAATAGAAAACGCTACCGCCCAGCGCGGCGGAACGCTCATTACCGTCTACGCCGATTCCGGTTATGATATTAAACAAATCAGGCTGACAGACATTCCGAAATAGAAAGACACGCTGGTTTATCTGTTATTTGATAGAACACATTTACCTGAGATTTTCTTTGCATACTCTTCGGAATCCTCCCAAGGGATCTGCAAAAGAGAGAGAAGAAAAGCAAACAATAGGTTTACAATAAAAGACGCCCCCCACGGGAGCGTCTTCTGTTCTGGAGGCACCACCCAGACTTGAACTGGGGGTAAAGGTGTTGCAGACCTCTGCCTTACCACTTGGCTATGGTGCCGGATAAAAGAAAACAGATATGAGCCATACCTGTTTTCTTTTGTAAGTATGGAGCGGGTTACGAGATTTGAACTCGCGACTTTCACCTTGGCAAGGTGACACTCTACCACTGAGTTAAACCCGCACATGGTGCCCAGAGACGGAATCGAACCATCGACACGGGGATTTTCAGTCCCCTGCTCTACCAACTGAGCTATCTGGGCTCATGATAAAAATGGCGACCCGGAAGGGGCTCGAACCCTCGACCTCTAGCGTGACAGGCTAATGGCGACCCGGAAGGGGCTCGAACCCTCGACCTCTAGCGTGACAGGCTAGCGTTCTAACCAACTGAACTACCGGGCCACTCTGGTGGGAGTTACAGGGATCGAACCTGTGACCCCCTGCTTGTAAGGCAGATGCTCTCCCAGCTGAGCTAAACTCCCAATCCCTTTTCTTCCCATTTCTATCATGTTGCCGTTCACACGGCGAGTGTTAGTATACAGAAGTCAAAAAGAAATGTCAATAGGTTTTTGAAAAAAATCACAAAATTTTTCTCAGCAAGGTATTCAGCTCCACATCCGTAAAAAAATGCTTGGTGTTGCAGAATTGACAGTGTACCTCAGCGCCTTTCCCTTCTTCTATCATGTCCTGCAGTTCCTCTTTCCCCAAACTGATCAGCATCCGTTCCATACGTTCCTTAGAACAAACGCAGCGGTACCCGCAAGGCTGCCGCGCTTTCCGCTCATAGCCGTAATCCCGCAGAAGATCCTCCACCACATTCTCTATCGTCGCACCGGCAGACAGCAGTTTGGACAAAGAAGGAAGAAACGAAACACGCTGTTCCAGGTCACCGATTAAAGTTTCCGGCGCGCCAGGCAGCAATTGCAGCATAAAACCACCGGCATGGGATATCACGAAGGGCGCCAGCCCGGCCGGATCCGGCGCAACCTGGACGCTTAGCGCCACCACGGACGGAATCTGTTCCGATACGGCAAGATAATACGAAATATCCTCGGCAATTTCGCCGGAAACCAGGGCAATCGTTCCCACATAGGGATCTTTCAGTCCCATATCCTTAATGATACTGAGGAACCCTTTCCCGATTGCACCGCCTACGTCCAGCTTGCCCTGTGCGTTCAGCGGTAAATCAACGAAAGGCTCCTCCACATAGCCGCGCACCATGGCGTCTGCTGAACACACGGCTGTAACACCTCGAATCGGGCCCTTCCCTTTCATTTGAAGAGTAATGCTATCCTCTTGGTTCTTCAGCTGTTTTGACAGCAAAACAGCGCCGGTAAGCAATCTGCCCAACGCGGCAGAGGCAACGGGGGACGTACCATGTATGCGGCGGGCCTCTTCCACCAAAACAGTTGTCTCCGCAGCGGCGACGCGAACCGCTCCGTCCGCGGCAAGACCGGTTATCAACGTATCCATCACAAGCTCCTTCCCGGTTTTCCGAACGGCATGCCTCCGCCGTCCGGCATCGTCTCCTCTAAAAAACCCCCGGCCAGAAACAGCCCAGGGGTTTTAATGGACAAAAACATATAAAAAAGGCGTAATTATGCTTTCTTTACATTTGCGGCTTGCGGGCCTTTACTTCCATCCACAACATCGAAGACAACTTCAGCGCCCTCTTCGAGGGTCTTAAAGCCGTCCATGGTAATCGCCGAGAAATGTACAAATACATCATCTCCGGACTCTCTTTCAATGAAGCCGAATCCTTTCTCAGCATTGAACCATTTTACTTTACCCTTTTCCATTCTTTTCATTCCTCCTGAATATAGCTTTGTCTACTATCAGACAACGTCGTTAGTTTACCACAGCTTCCCTTCCTAGTCAACACACAAAATTTACAGTGTACTCAAATAATTTACACTACGCCGGAGTCCCTCCCAGCAATCCATAGCAATGGTTTCCTGTTCCACGATATATTGACGGGAATCGCCAAGCAACCGATAGATCCCGGGGAAGTCCACGATACCTTCTCCAATGGCAGTCCCCTCATAAGGATCGATGGACTTAACCTCCTTGCAATGGACCAGGCAGCAACGATCCTCGTATTTTTTCAGATATGCCACAGGATCCGCTCCGCCTACGGTAGCCCAGCAAACGTCCAGCTGCATTTTTACATACCTGGGGTCGGTATTCTCATAAAAAATATCCAACAGCCAAGTTCCATCCTCCGTTTTGGCAAACTCATGGGCATGGTTGTGATAGGAAAGTGTGAATCCGTTCTCAGCGCACGTTTGACCAACCGCATTCATTTCCTCCGCTAGGCGCAGCACCGCCTCACGGGACTCAAATCCGGCATAAGGCAAGACAATGTGATTTGCGCCTATCGTCTGCAAATACGTTAACTCCGCGTCCAAATTGGCGAGCACATTTGTGTGCGTACTGACCGCCCGCAACCCAAGCTCGGACAACCAGGAACGCATCGTTTCTGCCGGCACATCGCCATATCCCGCGAATTCCACTCCGGTAAATCCTAATTCCGCCGCTCGTTTCAGCGCTTGGTAAAAATCCTTGGCCGTATCCTCCCGAACGGAATACAGCTGCAACGCGATATCCTTCATGTTCATTCCTCCTGCATTAATTGTTCCGCGGTACGGTAGTTTCCCGCTCCCGGATTTCATAGGGAAGCAGCAGCTTCCTATCCGGTATATGCGGGTCCTTCATTTTTTCCAGCAGCAACTCCATGGACTGCTGCCCCATCTCCAGCCTTGGCTGCGAAATGGTAGTCAAGCCGGGATGATACATTTGCGCAATGGCCGTATCATCAAACCCCACCAGAGCCAACTGTTCCGGGATCTGCCAGCCTCGCTGAAGCAAAGCCTTCATCACCCCTACCGCAATGGTATCGGCGATAGCAAAAACCGCAGTTGGCTTTTGAGCCTTCTGTAAAAAAACCTGTTCCACCCAGCGGATGCCGCTCTTAAAACCATACGAATCCAAATAGATGTCTTCCTGCCGCACCGGCAGGCCATGTTCCCGCAGCGCTCTGCAATATCCGTCCCGCCTGAGCCGCCCGGAAGTCACCACGTCTTTGGCTCCCAAAAAAGCAATGTGACGGTGCCCCCGGTCAATCAGCAAAGACACCGCATCATAAGCCGCCCTCTCATTATCAATACTCACCACGAGGGAACATCCCTTCTCCAGGTATTCCGAACATTGTACCACAGGGTAATCCCGGTTCAGTTTCGATAATTCTTCTGCCGACAGCACCGGATTGAGGAAAATGACACCATCTGCGAATTTCGCCCTTAAAAGGCTAAGGTATTCCGCCTCCACATCCCGGTCCCCATACGTGATACAAACCATAGCATGGTATCCATATTCCCGTGCTCGTTCTTCGATTCCTGCCACAATTTTGGAGTAAAACTGATTGGACATGGTAGGAAGCAGCACCAGGATCTTTCGGGTTGCAGATTGCCGCAGATTCCGTCCCAACAGGTTAGGCTGATATTGCAGCATCTCAATCGCTGCCAATACCTTCTCCCGGGTCTTCTCCATCACCGCTTGTTCATGATTGAGGACCCGGGAAACCGTTGCGACGGAGACACCTGCCAGCTGTGCTACTTCCTTAATGGTACTCATGCCTATAGTTAGACTCCTTCTCTCATTTTTTCACGACCTGATTATCGGCGGTCAGAATCCAGATTCCTTCCGCGGGAAGTTCCAGGCGATATCGGTCGCCCTCCTGCGTCAGGCTGGCTTCCGACCGATCCTTGCTGACCTGAATGAAATACACCTGATTGTTGAATTGGTACTCCCTTACCGACGCCGTATTCATATTCGACGGCAAAGAAGGGGCAATTTTCAAGCCCTCCACATCCTGCGTAATCCCCATGAATCCCGTTACAAAAGTCAGAGGAACCAGGCCGGATTCCGGAAACTCTCCTACTACGCCAAACTCCGGCTTGATATTCCGAAGCTGCTGGTTGGATGCAAAATCATCCAAAATCGTTTGGAATCGTTCAAATGCGTTGTCGGATCCCAGATACCGAAGACGCCCCATCAAATCATAGTAGGAAATATAGAGAATGGAACCGCCGTTCTGTCCGCATTTTCGGAATTCCCCAATGGATCCTGGGGTACAGGGGAAGTTGCCGTCATGATTCCACCAGTAATACTGTTTGTTGCCGGATTCATCCAGCACATAGATAGATGCCACGTCCACGGTATTGGCCCGGGCGGCGCTGACAAGCGCGTAAATATCCGCGCCAGTAGACGTATCGCCTTCCACAATCCGTTTCCCGTCTACCCAATCGTAGATTTTTTGAGCTTGTTCCTCACTGGCAAGACCGGCGTCGCAAGCCATGAAATTGGAGAAGGTAATGCCAAAATCCAACCGTGTCCCCTCTCTGTTGACCGACGTGATATAACGGCCTTTCTCCTCATCCCAGAACAGCTTGTTAAATTCGGTCTTTACCTTTTCTGCCAACGCCAGATAGCGGGAACCCTGTTCCCCGTTCTGAAGGTAGAATTCGATATCCGCCAACGCCAGCAGCGAACGATAAAACAGCACATTTTCATAAGACGATTGGTAGCCAAACGCGCTAAGCTGATCCCAATAATTGCTGGAAACGCCATTTACCGTGGCATCGTTTCGGGGATCCTGAATGGTCAGGACGCCGGATTCTCCATCCATCTCCGTCAGCATATAGTCCATCGCCGTCTCCAGGCGATAGAGCATCTCCTGGCGTTTGTTATTCCTTCTGGTAAAGAAATCATCCATGTTGTTCTTTTGCAGCAGATAATTTCTGGCAGCAATGATGAAGGTAGAATTATAGGTATAGTGGTTCTGACGCCCTAGATGCTGCGGCGTATAGGGCACGGTAGTAGCCCAAGCATACCCCTCTTTCACATCGCTGTACCCATCCGGCCCAATGTAGACCTGATACAGGGAAGGCTTATACAACTCCATGATCGCTTCGGTTCCAACTCGCCAATTGTGCTTAAGCCCATCCCATTCCAGCCATTCCGTGACAGAGGTCAGCGCGTTGCCGGTACGGTAATATCCGCCATTGTTTCCGCCATAAGGATTGCCATTGGCATTCGGTTCCGTATCAGCGGAACCATAAACGGTCCACATATTGTTGAGTTCCGCGTCAAAATGGCCGCCGATCGAAGTAGAGAAGAAAAACTCACGGTCGCCGGTTACTCGCAGTTCCGCGATCTCCAGGTATCGTTTTTGCGCTGTGTCTTCAAAACCTTTGGAAATCACCCGGATTCCATTGGCAACCACTCCGTCCAGATCCAGAACCAACGTGGCCCCCTGCGGATTGAGGTAGTGCATTTTCGGGAAAAAGCTGTCCGTGTAAGCGGGATAAACATAATAGTATTTCGGCAGACTGTTCCAGTTTGCTCCTCGGTCTGTGGTATATTCAATAGCAAAATCGGAAGGCCAAGATTCTGACTGGAGCGGAATTTTCATCTCAATGCTGGTCAGCCGGTAATAGGTATCAAATTCGTACCCTCCCCAAACCGATTTTTCCTGATCCGAAACCTCCCTGCTTCTCCAGGATGTGCCGTTGTCGTTGTCACAAAGATGATTCCCCTTGTAGTCATCTCCTGCTTCGCTGGAAAAAATCGGTTTCACCTTAGTGATGTATTGTGAGGAAACGCGGTCTCCTTCAATGGCAACCGTCGCAGCGGCGGACCAACCAAAGGCTTCGCTGTATTCAATGTTGGTCGCGTACGCACGAATGTCATAGTTCCCGGCCTCCCGGTAACGGTGGAACAACGTGGCAACCGCGCCATTTCGGTAAGGGCCTTCGTGACTCCAGGTACCGTCACCCCAATCGATGATGTGATATACTACGCCCTCAAACGTCCGGTTGACCTGAACGGTAATCTCCAGGTCTTCCCCTGTTTTTCCTTTGGAGGGAGCCTTCACCCGAAGACCATTGCCTTCCATCTGATTCAATGCCGTTTTTTCGTACACGATATCCTCCAAAGGCAGCGCCTCCAAATCAATGTTTTCCTCCCCTTGGGACGGCTGTCCCGGTTTATTCCGATTGCAGCCGGCGGCGAACAACACGCAGAAGCAGAAAGACAACATCAAACAAATCGTTTTCTTTACCATTCAGCCTTCCTCCTTTGGATCAGGCCCACCACATTTCACCGGCTGTCTCCTGGATCAGGATATCCTTTAAAAATGCAATGGCCTTTTGTAAACCTTCTTTCGGCGACATTAAGCTATCCTCGTGCTCAATGCTGATGACATCATCGTAGCCCACTACTTTCAGCATGCTGACAATGTCCTTCCAAACCTTGGTGTCGTTGCCATACCCCATCGTGCGGAATACCCAGGCCCTGTTTAGCAAATCGCTGTAATGCTTGGTATCCAGCACGCCGTTTTTCGCTACATTAACGGGATCGATCCGGACATCCTTGCCGTGCACATAATAAATCGCATCGCCCAGCGTACGAATCGCTTCCACGGGATTCATGCCTTGCCAGATCAGATGGCTGGGATCAAAATTCGCCCCGATTACCTCGCCAACCGCCTCCCGCAGTTTCAGCAGCGTCTCGGGGTTGTAAACACAGAAGCCCGGGTGCATCTCAAAACAGATTTTTGTGACGCCGTGGGCCTTGGCAAATGCTGCTGTCTCTTTCCAATAAGGAATCAGCACTTCGTTCCACTGGTACTCCAATACCGCCAGATAGTCTTCCGGCCAAGCACAGGTTACCCAGTTGGGGTAACGGGATTCCGGACAATCTCCCGGACAGCCGGAGAACCCAATGATCCGTTCAATCCCCAACTTCTCTGCCAGCAAAATTGTCTGAATGAACTCCTCATGGTATTTACGGGCAACTCCCCGGTTGGGATGAACCGGATTGCCGTGGCAGCTAAAGGCACTGATCTCCAGGCCGCTGGCCTCAACAGACCGGCGGAACGACGCCAATGCGGCATCGTCCTGCAGCAGGTTCGCCGGATTACAGTGGGTGTTTCCCGGGCATCCGCCCGTGCCGATCTCTACCGCCTGTACCCCGGAATCTGCCAGATAGTTCAGCGTCTCCTCAAGTGACATCGCATAGAGAGGAACCGTCAGTACACCTAGTTTCATATTCGTTCCTCCTTATTCCTCTAACAACAGCTGACGCATGTACCGGATACCGAAATCAATTCCTTTCTCCCGCAGCTCCGCGCCCCAATACCGGCCATGTGGCTCCAGGCTTAAGGCGCCTTCGTAATGCTTCATATACAAAATACCCAAATAGGCGCGCCAGTTGGTGGTATCCATGCCAACCGGCATATCCTCCACGTATTTTCCGTCAATCACCAGGGTTCCCTTCAGATGAAGATGATAGAAACGGTCACCCCATTGGTACATCTCCTGCAGATAATTGTCTCCTCGCGCAACACAATGGGACATATCGTATTTGATTCCCAGGGAGGGCAGCTTGCTATGTATTTGCTCCCATGCTTTTGGCCCGTAGACAAAATTGTTCCAATCACAATTGTACGTACAAATCTTTACACCCTGTTCCGTTCCATAATCCAGCAGCTTCTGAAAGTACGCTACGGCTCGCTGACAGTTTTCCTCGTAAGACAACTCACCGACGTAATTGCACCCGGTGATGTAAACCGGACAGCCAAGCTCTTTTGCGCCTTTGATCAAACGTTTTTCTATCGCCAGTTCCTCTTCGTTTCCGCTTCCATCCGGCAACAGCCGGTTGCCGCCCCATCTTCCTATGGCGTCCACCGTCACGCCGGTAGTCCGGATCCACTCCTGAATGTCCGGAATGGTACGTTCAAATTCCTCAATATCCGAACCCACATTAATGTCGAACTCCAGGCAATCCAATCCCCGTTCTTTCGCTTTCTCAAAATCTTCCTTTCGATACCATCCGATAATTCCCAGTTTCATAAAAAGGCCTCCTTTTAGCTAAAATAGACCGGTTTGCCCGTCTTGGCCGATTCGTAAATGGCTTCTAGAATTTCCGTTACCACACATGCCTGTTCCGGCAAAACGCACAATGGTGTTCCTTTTAAAATGGCATCGTAGAAGACTCTCGCTTCGATGTCTTCCGCCTTTGTGCTGCCGCCGCTGAAAAACGCCACGCCGCCGGCGTTAAAGTCCGGCCGTTCCACATATTGACGCCCATGCCTCACGCCATTGATCCGCAAACCGTCCCGCATGTCCGCACCGGCTAACGTACCGCACAACGAGGTCTGTGCTTCACCGCCATCCAGCGTATTGAGGGCCCAGCTGCTCTCCAGAATGATCGTCGCGCCATCTTCCATCGTAACAAAGCCAAACGCCGCATCTTCTACAGTAAATTCTTTGGGATCCCACTCGCCGAAGGCATTGCCGGTATTGGTTTGGTTGTTCAGTTTCTTATAAGAAGTACCCACTACCATCTTGGGCTTGTAGTTGTTCATCATCCAAAGCGTCAAGTCCAACGCATGCGTTCCGATATCGATCAGCGGACCGCCTCCCTGCTCTTCTTCATTCAGGAAAACACCCCAGGTAGGAACCGCTCTTCGGCGGATGGCATGCGCTTTGGCAAAATAGATCTCCCCCAGCTCTCCATCCTCACACACGCGCTTCAGATACTGGGAATCTGCCCGATAACGGTTCTGGTATCCAATAGACAAAAGTTTCCCGCTCTCCTTGGCGGCCTGAACCATTGCCTGCGCCTCTTTGGAAGTCTTTGCCATGGGTTTCTCGCACAAAACGTGCTTACCAGCCTTTAATCCATCGATCGTAATGAAACTATGAGATTTGTTCGGCGTGCAAACATGAATGACGTCGATGCTGCCATCCTTCAGCAGCTCCCGGTAATCGGTATAGACTTTTGCATCCTCCGTCCCGAATTCGTTCTTCGCTTTCTCCGCTCGCTCTTCGATGATGTCGCAAAACGCCACCATTTCCGCTTCTGGAACGGAACGCACCGCCGGCATGTGCTTTCCGTTGGCAATCCCGCCGCATCCAATAATACCCACTCTCAATTTCTTCTCCATCATAACAAACTCCTTTCCATTCTGTCCGTTACATTACTCTATAAAAAATCACTGTATGTAATCGATTACATTCCTATTCTTTCTAAAGAATACTATATTCCGTTTCAAAAGTCAAGCGTTCAGCCCTCTTCTGAAGTCTTTCTTCGGCGAAGGCAACAATGCTGATAACCATCGGGTTTTTTCTGCCAGAACAAGCTCGTTTCTTCTTGTTCAGACTGGGGCGCCGAGAAAATTCATTGTACTTTTTTTGTACCTTCCTCAAAAGGTATTTTTTTATGCAGCTGTCTTTTGTAACAGCCCAGGAGGCGGAAATAATCAGCATCCTGCTCCAGCTGGTTCAGCGCGTCTCGAACCGGACGCTCCGTTAGGCTCCCTTCAAAATCGATATAAAGGAAATAATTCCATAGGCCTTGTTCCATCGGCCGAGATTCAATTTTGGTCATATTGATTTGATTCTCCGCAAAACAGCGGAGCAAATGGTACAAAGTTCCAGCCCGGTCATCCAAAGAAAAAACAATGCTGATCTTATCGCAGTCCGGTGCAAACTCCGGCTTGGCTCGTACCACCACAAAACGGGTGTCATTTTCGTTGTTGTTCTGCACGGATTCCCGCAAAATGCTCAGCCCATAAATAGCCGCGGCTCGCCTGCTGGCAATGGCGGCTTTCGTGGGATCACCCTGATTCCGTACCTCCATGGCGCTGATTGCCGTGTTGTAAAACGGAATGATTTTTACATCGCGCAGCTGCCGCAAAAACTCGCTGCTTTGTGCAATTCCCTGGGGATGGGAATACACTTCGCGGATCTGTTCCAGGGAAGAACCGGGAAGTCCCAGTAAATGCTGCGTAATGGGAATACCGATTTCTCCTACAATATAAAAACCGTAATGACGCAGCAAATCGTATACGTCGGATACCGCTCCGGTGGAAGAATTTTCAATAGGCAGCATACCATATTCCACCTCTCCCGTCTGAATGGCATGGAAGACGTCCTCAAACTGTTGATAACAGCGCCTGGGGCAGTCCTCGCCAAAATAGGAAAAAAGCGCTTCCTCGGAAAAAGATCCCGCCACACCCTGAAACCCAATCGTTTGACCGGGCAGCCGTTCTCCTGTCCAGCAGGTGGCGGAAGACGTTACCGGCCGGTCAAGCCGGGCCGCCTGGAATTTCCGGCTCATACGCATCAGATCTTTCCAAAACGCTTCTATCGCGCTAGCATATTCTTTCTTGTGAAGCAGTCCCGTTACACGCCGCAATACCGCTTCTTCTCGGGAGGACTGCAGAACCGGCAGTCCATGCTGCTGTTTGTAATCCGCCACCTGACGGACCAAATCCATCCGCTGCTCCAACAGCTCTACCAAGTGGGAATCTACCTCGTCGATAGCATTCCGGTATTGTGTCAACGGATCATGTTCTATGGATTCCATTCTAATCACCAGACCTTTCCATAACGGCAAAGACTTCCTTTTTTCGAAATTTGCGCCGATTTTGCGAGATCACAGTAAGGCGCCGTTCTTGCCGCTTCGACCCAAAACGCTGAGTCTATTTCAACGCAAGAGCGAAACAAAACAGGTTATCGCGAAGCCGAAGGGGCAAGCTATTCCCTATTGGGCCGCCGGCAAACATACCATCTACGGCTGTCCCGGGAAGAAATGTTCCGCCGGTCCGTCCCGCCATAAACAGCTTCCAGGTTCAACCCAGCCAATTTCAAACCCTGTCTCAGTTCTGACTCCGTCCAGGCACGTTCCACCACCCGATCGTCACTTCGCTGGTACCGGTCACCCTCCGTCTGCTCATATATGGTAATATCGTAAGAGCATAAGCGCCTCTTCGGCTGATAGCGACTCATCCAAAGGCACGTCCCCGCCGGACTGTCATCCACAAAAACATTGTTGCCGATGGTCTCACGGAAATACCGTTCGGTCAACGCATCAAACAACAGTACGCCCTGATTATCCAGGTAATTGGCCGCCCGTCGGAAAAATTGCTCCAAATCCGCTCGCCTGGTAAGATGATTGACTCCATCTGTAGCACAAATCATAGCCCGCACCGTACCAAACAGGTTCATGCGGCACATGTCCTGACAGATCCACAGCACGTTGGATAATCCTTTCTCTTCCGCCGTTTGCCGGGCAACCGCCAGCATTTCGCCGGAGCAATCCAAACCAATCATATCATATCCCCGCTCCGCCAAACAGCAGGTAAGCTGCCCCGTTCCGCAGGCCAGATCCAACACCAGCGGAACAGCCTCTGAAACGTCCTGCCATCCGCCGGGAAGCAAATATTCCTGTGCAAAATCCGCCCAGTCCGGATAAGACACATCCTCCGTGTAGCGGTCATAAAACCGTGCCAAGCTATGATACATACGTCTCTCCGTTTCTTACGGCGCCAAAAGCTCCAGCGCCCGCTGCAGCTGCGTATCGTTCTCGAAGGGAATATCCTGAGGGGACAGGTTCCGGTAAGCCTCCTCCAACTCCACCACTTCATCCGGGGCTATCCCCACACCGTGGATGCATTCGCCGGAAGGGGTAAAATACCGGGCGACGGTCAGCACCACGCCGCTGTTATCTTTGTCGTAGCTTCGGCTGATTTGTCCCAACGCCTTACCAAATGATTTCACACCCACCAGCCTTCCTTTCTCAAAGTCCCGGAAGGCTCCCGCTACCAATTCGGATGCGCTGGCGGTATTCTGATTGATCAGCATAACAATGGGCAAATCCACGTAGTTTTTATCGGACTTAATCTCCTTTAATACCTTCCCCGCTTTGTTCTTCGAGGTAGCGATTACCCCTTCCGGCAGAAGGATATCCGCCACAATGGAAGCTTCCCGCTCATAGCCGCCTCCGTTGTTGCGCAAATCCACAACGAGCCCTTTGCAATTCTCGCTCAAGAGAGCGTTGACAGCATGCTGGAATTCCGTGCCCGTGTCGTCATCAAACTGGGTAATCAAAATATGGTAAATACCATTGCCATATTCCTTCACAAACACGGACTGCTTACTGATGGTTTCCACTGTCAGGTTGATTTCATCGGTTACGCCATTGTGGAATAGAATTTTCAGGGATACCGTACTGCCTGCCCCGCCCAAGAGAGAAGACAACTCCTCGCCGTTGAGCCCCAGGATGTCCTGTCCGTTGATCTGCAAAATCACATCCCCCGCTTCCAGTCCCAAACGATCCGCCGGGGAATCCTCGTATACCTCGGTGATCTCATATCCCGCGTCTGTCTTCTTCATGCTGACGCCAATTCCTTGGTAGGTACCGGTAATGTAATCCTGATAGGAGGACATCTCTCCCGGCGCATAATAACGAGAATACGGATCGCCCAGAGCCTCCATCATACCTTGAATTGCGCCTTCCAGCAAATCATTCTCATCATAGTCCAGATAGTAATTCTGTTCGATAAACCATAGAATATCCTGAAACTTAGCAACCTTATTCGGATCAATCGTATCCTGATTAAAAGCAACTTTGTTGCTCTTGGCACTTAGGTATCCTCCGAAGTACAGCTCCCTGGCAACGAAAAAAGTGACAAAAACCGTAACGATTACCAGCAAGGCCGCCAGAAGCAGCAGCACCGCTCCATTGACCTGTATGGTCGTTCCTTTTCTTTCCGGCTGCGTGGGGCCGCCGGAACCCACTGTTTCCGGAACGTCCTGCGGTTCCGGAAGACGAATTTCTTCCGTTTGTGTCCCATCTTTGCGGATTATCTTACCTCGCACCCGTTTCCAGAATGATCCGTTTTTTTTCAAAACCGTTCTCTCCTTCCGCTGCAGCCGCCGTCCGGCAGTTTGCTTGTTTGTTCTGTTTTTGAAGAATGCCGCCGGTCAATCTTTTCCGGCGGCGTTTCCTTTGTCTTCATTCAACTGGTGGTGGCATATCCTGTCCCAAACGTTATTTCTTGAAATTTAAGTAGTCCAGCGGATCCGTAGTCTTTCCGTTGACCCGAACCTCAAAGTGCAGATGGTTGCCGGTAGAAGCTCCGGTGGTCCCAACCAACGCGATGACATCACCCCGGTTGACCTTATCTCCCACCTTCACAAGCAGTTTGCTGGAATGGGCGTACAGCGTACAAATTCCGCCGCCATGATCTACAATAATATAATATCCATATCCGCCGCTGTTGTAAGTAGCCGTGATCACCGTCCCGCTTGCCGCCGCCAAAATGTTGGTACCGCCTGATGCCGGGATGTCGATTCCACTATGCATCTTATATTGCCCGCTAATAGGATGGATCCGATAACCGTAGTAGGAAGAAATGCGGGTTCCTTTCTCTGCCGGCCAAAGCATCTTTCCCCCATCGTACTCGGATTCCGCTGCCTGTTTCTGCAAATCCTCCAGCATCTTCTCAATGCGTTTGGATTCTTCCTCCAGGCGTTTTTCCTCCTCCTCCAGCTTCTTGACGGCATCCTTGCTGGCTTGATAATCCGATTGGACAATCTCCTCCGAATTCTGTATTTTTTCAATGAGCGCCTGCTTCTCCGCCAGAATGGCCTCCGTATCCGCCAGTTCCACGTCAGCAATGTCTTTTTTGTGAAGCAGCTCCTGCTTTAATAGCCTCATATCCTCAATCAGCTGTTTGTCCCGGTCCAACAGCGTGGTGTAACAGTTTACCCGGTCCATAAAATCCAGAACATTCCGGGATTCCATTAAGAGATCCAGAACGTTGTATCTGGCGGAATATTGATACATGGTCTTTGCCCGGATCAAAAACAGTTCCGCCATTTTCTGGTATTCCTGTTCGGCGGCTTCCACGGAAGACTGAATCGCCAGGATGGAATCGTAAATTTCCTCAATGTCCGAAATCAGTTTATCCTTATCGCTCATGGCGTTTTGCTTCTGCTGCTCCAGAGAAGACAGCTTATCCGATACTTTGTTCAATTCTTCTTCCGCCGCCTGTTTCTTGTCCTCCAAACTATTCAGCTGTCCGTCGATGGAATTCTGCTGGTTCTGGGCGTTCTTAATCTCTTGCTCAATTTCGCTTAACGTGGCAGTGTAAACCATCATGGATGAAGTAACAAATACTGCCAGAATAACCGCCGATAGTACCAGCAATTTGATCGCTCTCTTCATATGTAACAACTCCTGTCCGATTCTTTGCACCGTCTTGTCACGATCTTCTCACATCAAAAACCATAATTCGGAAAACAGTATAGCATAAATCACCCGAACATGCAAATGTAAAAAAGAACCGCGGTTCTCATCCCGCGGTTCTTCCGACTTTCTCCTGCCGCCCAGCGGCCAAGCCGTCTTATTTCTCCATAATTTTCTCAATTTTTCCGCCAATGAAGGGAATCTTGATTTTCTGGCCTTTCACAATGTTGATAATGGCCTTGACAAACGCAAAAATGATAACCAAATAGAATAAATCCAAAGCCAAATCGATGACGCCGTTGAATACGATGTTCAATTCCTTGAACCAGTTTTGATAAATATCAAACCATCTCGTCAGGCTGTTGTGGAAGCCGTTGATCCAGCCTACTACCAAATTAACCACGGCGGTCACAATCGAATACAGTACACGCAGGACCAAGGCTGACATCGTATAATTGGTAGCCAGTTTATCTTTCAAATAAAACGCGGTAAACGCCAGCATAATTGCCAGAAGTGCAATCTGATTGCAGAACGCCAGAATAAATGCTACGATTCCCAGCGCTCCGGCACCCAGAATCCCTTTAAATTTGCCGCCGTCCTCCGCAGCAGCCTTCGGCTGGGATACTTTTTCACCACAAGCCGGGCAAAACGTTGCATTATCCGGCACCTCACATTGACAAGCGGAACACTTCATTTGTCATCCCTCCAAAAATAGTTAATTGATTAGGGGTTCACAGGCGTTATAGATTTTGCCGAAGTTATAGCCGGCAAGAACCACAGGCTGCACCCGCACCCACGTCATAATTATAGAAGGATGACCAAACCCTGTCAACCAGAAAATGCTAAACTTTAATATATTTTTTAATGGTTACCGCGCTGGCCAGCGCCCCCACCAGAATTCCCGCCAAACAATAATACAACAGGAAGTGGGCGCCGGCATCATGGAAGGGGCCCAAATGGATCAGAGACTGGAGAGAGGCCTGCCGGTTCACGTATCCGGCCAAAAAATTGTAGGCGGCCCGAACGGCAAAGAAAGACAAAAGTGCGCCAAGCCCTCCGATAAAAACGCCTTCGATCACAAACGGTCCTCGGATAAAACTTTCCGAAGCCCCCACATATTTCATGATTTCCAGCTCGTTTTTTCGGGCCATCGCCGTTAGCTTGATGGTATTGGCGGTCAACAAAACAGAAAGCACCCCCATGATGACCAAAGAAGCAATGGTTCCTACCTGGATCCACACCTTCAGGCGGGCGAACACCTCCAATACGTCCAACGTACTGACCACCCTCTCAATGCCCTCCATCCGCTTCATATCATCCACAAACGCCGTACCGGTACCGGAATCCTTCAATTTCACTTCAAAAGATACGTATAAAAAATCCGGATTCTCCACATATCCCTCAAACAAATCCTCACTATCCGGAAAATACTCGTAAAAACGGTCCAAGTTTTCCTGTTTGCTGATCCGTACGATCGATTCCACACGAGGATCGGCTGCAACCTTATCGCGGATCGACAAACTGACGGCATCCGTAATTTCCGTATAACAATCCAGTTGGATTTCCGGGCGGTCGCTCATGTCATCCAGCATATCCTGCAGGTTGGCGGAGGCAAGCTGCAGGGAACCCAATACAAACAAAGAAACAAAAATCACACAGATAGACGCGAAAATCATAAACCCATTTTTACAAATATTCCGGACCGCCTGTTTAATGATATAGAAAAAGATCCGAAGAATCTTCATGTTTTTCGCTCTCCTCTCCCTGTTTCTGCTGCCCGTCCTCCTGCTTTTGTCCATGATTCAAAAAAATCACGCGATTCCCCATCCGTTCCACCAGATCCCTTTCGTGAGTCGCTACCAGCACGGTAGTCCCTTTTTGATTGATGTGCGTGAGCAGGCTCATGATTTCGTTGGAATTCTCCGGGTCCAAGTTACCCGTTGGTTCATCGGCAATCAAAATGCGGGGAGTGTTGACAATCGCTCTGGCCAACGCCACCCGCTGCTGTTCCCCACCGGACAAATGAGGCGGATAATCTTTCTCTTTTGCCTCCAGGCCAACCAAAGAAAGCGCTAACGCAACCCGACGGCGGATCAGGGAACGGGAAGTTCCCGTAATTTCCATAGCGAAAGCTACGTTATCAAAAACAGTCCGCTTTGGCAGCAAGCGGAAATCCTGAAAAACGACGCCCAAGTTACGGCGGTACCGGGGAATCCGCATACCACGCACTTTATTCAGGAACATGCCGTCTACCACGACTTTGCCGGATGTGACATTTTCCTCTTTCATCAGCAATTTGATCAAAGTGGATTTCCCGGCCCCACTGGAACCCATCAAAAAAACAAATTCACCTTCGTCAATACGAAAAGATACGTTTTTCAGTGCGCAAACGCCATTGGGATACCGCTTGAATACCTGATCAAACAGGATCATGGGGCGCTTCGGCACAGCCATTTCCTTCCCATCTGCTTCTTCCACTTCTGCAACAATTGTTTCCACGTTTCTTGCTCCTTTTATCCTTTGTTCTATCGTTTGATGCCGTTGGACTGTCTTGCTAGGTAGACAAGCGCAGTTCCTCCGGCGCTTCCTTCTCCAAATACTTCCGAATCAGCAAGGCCATCTCGATTTTGACGCCATCCTGGAATCGGGAACAATCCAGCTGTGTTAATTTATTGAACTTTTCCAGCCGATACATCAGCGTATTCCGGTGAATGTACAACGCCCGGGACGCCTCGCTGACATTCTGATTGTTATCAAAAAAAGCTTTCAGAGTCGAAAGCAGTTCTCCGGAAAACCGATCGCGTAAAAAAGCCTCCCCCAGCGTCTCCCGCAGAAACGCGGAACACGTAGAAATGGGAAGCTCATAGATCAGTCTCTCCACTCCCAATTTATCATAATGAAAACATTTTTGATGAAGCTCAAAAATGATTCCGATGCTAGCCGCTGTCTTGGCATGCTGATACGACAGGTACAGATCCTTCAGCCTTTTTACCACAGAACCGGTGGAAACACAAGTATCCACCATCAATTCCGAGGCCAGCGTATCCTGAATCCAATCCGCGTTTTGCAGGATCGTCTCCCCATCCTCCTTCTGCGCCAACGGACAAACCACCGCGGTGGTCTGGAAGTCCAACGTTACCGCATAATAGCCTTGCTTCGCCGGAAAAATCCCCATCAGCAGATCCAGAATTCCCTCCGTGTCCCCCAATACGGCGGCGTCCTCCTGCGTGGATACCAGAATCACCAGATAGCCAAATAAAGAGGAACCATACAAGCTCATATAATAATTCAGATCCACGATTCCCACACCGCTGTCGCCATTCAACATCAGATTTCGGTAAAAATCGGCGGTGTTTTTTTTCTGGGAATCCTCCGTATTGGTAAACGCGCACGCCGCAAGCTGCAAAAGCTTCTTGGTCTCTTCCCTGCCGCAGTTAGTTTGCAGAAAAAAGCATAGCTCCGTCCTGTCGTGAGTAAGATGTTTCAGAAAGGTAAAATTCTCACAAAAAAACAAGTCGGCATCCTCTTCCGACAGCACTTCCGCTTTGGTGAAATCGAACACCGTACCTTCGCCTACCACCTCCGAACTGCTGTACAATACCATGCCGGCATCATCGGTAACACCAAATATCCCTTCAAGGATCGAGGCCAATTTATCCAATTGCGCTTTGCCTGCCTTATCCTGCAACAAGTTACCTTCTTCCCTGTGTCCAGTATAGTTCCTCTCCGTGCGCCTTTCAAGCGGTAATATTCCATCGATATTATATAAAGGATTCAAGCAAAAAGCAAGTAGAAAAAGAAACCAGCCACGGATGACACCGTCACTGGTTTCTTACTGATTCAAAAAAATAGTTTACCGCCCGTTAGTTGGTGATGATGTTTTCCGTCTCTTTGTCGAAAACATGAACTTTATTCGGATTCAGCGCAAACCGCATCACATCGCCTACATAAAGGTTATGCCGAGGCTTGACGCGAGAAATAAACAACGTCCCTTCCAGCATCATGTACAGCAAAGACTCCGAACCTAACAGCTCCACCACTTCAATAGTCGATTCGATCTGACAGTCCTTATACGCTTCCAGATACATGGCTTCATCGTGTACATGCTCCGGACGGATACCCATGACGACTTCCTGATCCACATAGCCGCCTTCCTCCAGCTTCTTCGCTTTGTTCTCCGGAAGCTTGACGGTCCACCGGCCGATACGCAGGAAGGTATCATCGTTGGACTTCTCTACCCGGCAGGTAACAAAGTTCATCTGCGGGCTGCCGATAAAGCCGGCAACAAACATATTTACCGGTTTCTCATACAGGATCTGCGGGCTGTCCACCTGTTGAATGTAACCATCCTTCATAACCACGATCCGGGAACCCATCGTCATAGCCTCGGTCTGGTCATGGGTTACGTAAATGATGGTAGTTTGCAATCTCTGATGCAGTTTGATGATTTCCGTCCTCATCTGCGCACGCAGTTTTGCGTCCAAGTTGGACAGCGGTTCGTCCATCAGGAATACCTTCGGCTCCCGGACCAGCGCACGGCCCAATGCAACTCTCTGCCGCTGACCGCCGGACAACGCTTTAATGGAACGATCCAGCAAATGCTCGATTTCCAAAATTCTGGCTGCTTCCTGCACTCTCTTTTTAATCTCACCCTTAGGAGTTTTGCGCAGCTTCAAACCAAAAGCCATATTTTCAAACACTGTCATGTGGGGGTACAAAGCGTAGTTTTGGAATACCATAGCGATATCCCGATCCTTCGGCGCAATATCATTTACCAGCTTTCCATCAATCAGCAGTTCACCGGACGTAATTTCCTCCAGGCCTGCGATCATTCTCAGCGTTGTAGACTTTCCGCATCCGGAAGGGCCAACCAGAACCACAAATTCCTTATCGGCAATATCCAGATTGAAGTCGTTCACCGCCGTCACACCGCCGGGATACTTCTTGTAAATGTTCTTTAGCTTTACACCAGCCATCTTGTATGTAACCTCCTAAAGTGTATAATGGGAACTCTTATAAAGGCTTGCCTTGTCTGCGTATTATCATAACACCATTCCTGTTTTTTGGGAAGTAGCAAAATACACAAAAATTTTCCCGGACCTATTAGGCAACTTGCCTAGTTCTATTTTGTCGCTTTCCCCTTTGTAACAATTCCGTCGAAATCTGGTCACGGTCTGGAAACGAAATGGTCACAGATAAAAAGGCTGCGTGCAAAGAACGGCAAAAAGACTGGAATAGCCGGGGCCGGGACAAGGAGGAAATTTCATTTGTCCCCCGTTCTCACTTGTGCTATACTAGTCCATGATAACCGCTGCGGAAGGAGTCCTGTCATGAAAGAAACCATCTATACGATTCCCGTGACCGATGCGTTCACGGAACCGGGTGAATGCCCTCTTTGCCAGTTGGAAACACGCTTTGAGAACGAGTGTGTGGAATACTTTCTGGGCCCTTCCCTAATGGAACCGGAACATCGGCAGGAAACCAACGAGCATGGGTTTTGCGCCCATCATTTTCAACAGCTCTATGATGCCCGTTCCAACCGCCTCGGCTTGGGGCTCATCCTAGACACATACTTGCTGGAGCAAAACAAAAAGTTAGCCAAATTAACCGGATGCCGGACGGACGAGCCAAAAGCAGACGAACGGAAATCTTTTTTGAGAAACAAAAAAGAGGGAAAAAGCGGAAAGGACGGCGGAAAAAACACGGAGGCGCTTCTTCATTATCTGGCGGAACAGGAAACCTCTTGCTGTATCTGCAGCAAGCTGGAGTATACCATGGGCCGTTATGTGGAGGTTATTCTTCAGCTCTATTTCAGCGAACAAGATTTCCGCAGCCGTTTTCAGGACGGTCCCGGCTTCTGTCTGCCTCATTGGAAGGCTCTGCTGCAGGGATCCAAAAAGCATCTCGGATCCGGCAAACAAGCGGAATTCAATGAAGCGCTGGCGCAACTGCAAATGAAAAATCTGGGCCGGCTGGAGCAGGAGGTCGAGTGGTTTACCAAGAAATTCGATTATCGAAACGCAGAAGCGTCCTGGGGTACGTCGAAAGATGCCTTGCCGCGGGCGATTCAAAAAGTAACGGGTTCCCGGAAAGAAATCAAATGATAAACGTATTCTATAGATTGTCTGAAATCATGCAGAGGAAGAAAGGAGTCAGCGCTGGTGTTTGTTTACGCTCTGGTCGGTCCCAGCGGAACGGGAAAAAGTCACCGGGCTCTCTGGGTAGCGAAGGAAAGGTATATCGATTTCATTATCGATGACGGACTGTTGATTCAAGGCAACGCCATCATCGCCGGAAAGTCGGCAAAAAAAGAAACGACCAAACTAGGATCGGTCAAAACCGCCATTTTTACCGATGAGGATCACGCCTTTGAAGTATCGCAGGCGCTGAAGCAGCATCATGCCGACAAGTTGCTTATCTTAGGAACATCCGACAACATGGTCGACAAAATCGCTCGGCGCCTGGGTTTTGACGGTGTGGATCAAACCATCTATATCCAGGATATTTCCAGTGAATACGAAATCCAGCAGGCGCTGAATACGCGAAAGAGCCAAGGAAAGCACGTGATTCCCGTGCCAACCATGGAGCTAAAAAAAGATTTTTCCGGCTTCATGCTGGATCCTCTGAACATTTTAAGACGAAAAGGAACCGGCAATTATGAGTCTATGGGAGAAAAATCGGTGGTTCGTCCTACGTTTAGTTATCTGGGAAAATACACCATCTCGGATTATACGATCTATCAGCTGGCCGAACACATTACTTCTTCCGCCGAGGGTGTTGCCCGTATTTCCCGTTTCCGGGCGGAAAGCGGCGACAATGGCATCCGAATTGAAATGGATCTGGTTCTTTGTTACGGCTACCATATCCCTACGCTGTTCCGCAAACTGAAGTGGCAGATCACCAGAGAGGTGGAGTCGCTTACTTCCCTGAACATTCACTCCATTTCCCTCACCGCCAAAAGTTTGGTACTGAAAAAGCAATAGGATCAGGGCCAGACGATCACTCTTCCGGCGAAAATCCCTTTCACCGTCTCTACCAGCTGTGGATTCCGGCTCAGCTTCTCGTTGTGCAGAAAAATCCGCCGGGGCGCCATGGAGATCAAAGACGATACCATCAAATCATCATAATTGGCTTCGTTCACCATGCTGTCATCCACAAAATCATCCAGGCATTTCAGCGAAACATCCACTCCCTCGTTGCTGTAAAGGTGGTGCTTTCCTTTGTCGTCCGTGATAAAGTGAACCTCATCCACATAGGGTTCCTGTACTTCTACAAAACTTTTCAGCATCTGGATAAAGGCGTCGTATTCTCTCTGGGCGATCCATTCTTCGCTGCACAAATCCGCCAAGGCTTCCAAATCCGCCCGAAGTCCCTGCAAACGGAACGTCACAAATCCGGGAACGCTCAGCACAGCGGCATCTTGCAGGTAATCGGAAAGACCGGATAGAATCACATCCGAGCCTTCTTTCAAACCATAGGCAATTTCCATCGTCCGCTCACAGATAGAGGAAACCTCCGCTTCCGAGAAGAACTTTTTTTTTCGCAGATATTGCTTCACAAGCAGTTCCATCTCATGGGACCACAGATAGGCGGACAGCGCCTCTACAAAGCACTGAATCCCTTTGCTTCCGGATTCCGCACGGTAAACAAGCCAATTCAGCCCATCCGGCTGAATCGCAATGTCCTTATCCTGAAAAAACTTTATGATACCCTCCGACTTGCCGGACGAGGTAAATTTGATGTAGCGCATGGGAACTGCTTAGCCTCCCTTTACCCAAAACAATAGTCACAAGACCACTTACCCTATTATATGTTTCAGAGCGTCTGCAGCGTGAGAATTCCACCCACATCCAGCAGCGGAGCATTTGTCAGGGAAATCACCGGGATAGGCAAGTCCGGCCAATCCAGATAGCCCGTCATTAACAGGCCGCGTTCCGGGTCCCAGCCACCGCAGCCGCCCAGAAAACCGTGATCGTATCCAGGCAGAACGATGTCGTTCCCTTGAGGATAGAAAAAACAAGGCATTCCTATCAAACGCGCCCCTTTCCACAATCCGCGGTCAGCGGTCAGCAGCGCCTCGCCGCCCGGAACAGATACAGACAAACCAGAACAGCCAGCATAACCCTGCCGGACAAACACGGATGAAATTTTTTCCTGTCGAAAAGCTTCCAACGTGCGTTTATCGGTATAATTGGTGTTGTGGAAAAATATTCTGCCCGCAAACAGCGTGTTATATGCAACATTATGGGGATACTTTTCTTGAAGTGCCGCGTATCCTTCCTGGAGCTCCACACCAAGCTGGGAAAGCTTGGCTAAAACGAGAGAATCCGTCCCCGGTGCAAAAACAACTTTATTCCACGAAATTTTCGAAAATTGCAAGTCCGCGTGGCATTGTTCCGGCTTAGGAAGGCAGCGATGAGGACGAAGCTCCAAAACCAACAGCCCCAACGCCTCCAATTCGTATTTGAGGACATCCGGCGCATCCCGGCCGATGACGGCAATTGTCATTTACGCTGCTCCTTCCTATATCTATATAGCGATTGTATCACAGACACATTTTAGATGCAAAATTTACAAAAAAAAACGACGGATAGTTTTATTTCTCCGGGGGAAGTCTAACCAATGGCGGCAACCATCGCGATGCGATGCGGAAAATGGAATTGCCGGCCGGAAAGGAGCTGATTACAGCGATGGCTAGAACAGGCTTTGATCGATTTGCATTAATTCTTGTGATCATTGGCGCCATAAACTGGTTATCAGTTGGATTGTTTCAATTCGACTTTGTTGCTGCGATGTTCGGCGGCATGTCGACCTTGGTCAGCAGAATCATCTATTCTGTGGTCGGGTTGGCGGGTATTTACTCCATCAGTCTGTTGTTCCGGAATAGCAGGGCAGATGTCCGCGACTAAAACGGTATGACTTTCCAGTATGGAAACAGAATGAGCGAGATATAATACTAACACCGGCAGGAAACAAGCCGGTATCACCAAGCGGAGGTATAATAAAGATGGCTAATAGCAAAAGTAAAACTGACTTCGATAAAATGAAGTATGAAATTGCCAAGGAAACCGGAATCAACCTCAAAGAAGGGTACAATGGCGATTTGACTTCTAAAGATGCAGGAACAATCGGTGGAAACATCGTGCGTAAAGTGTTTGAAAGCTATACCGGAAACAACTACTACACGGGTTCCAAGCACTAATTCTCAGTAATTAGAAGGAATCAAACTGTTTTTTGTTGAAACGGTAGAATGTAATGCCAGTCAAACGCGGTTCACCGCGATTAGATACCATTACAGCAGAAAAGAGCCAGAACGGTCTGGAGCCGTCCCGGCTCTTTTTTATTTTCATAAATTATAGTAATGTTATCGCTTTTTCTTCCGTATCACCCATATCATTACCACGGCAATCACTCCAGCCAGAAGGATCCCGCATATCACCAAAGGCAGAACCAGAGAATCCGAATTGTCCGGAGCCGGCTGGGAATCGTCAACGACTGCCGGCGTTGGTCGCTGGGATGTGACAGTAGCCGGAGGCTTCTCCGACGGAGTAGCGGTTGGCGGTTGCTCCGGGGACGGCGTAGACGGTTCTGCCATTTGGAACAGGAAGTAATCTACGTTGGCATCCATTCCGTCGGTCCGACGAAATCGTACCGTCGCACCCTCCGGAATGGGTACTTCCAAATCCAAATGGAACTCCTCATAAGTAAACCAGCCGCCGGTAGAATCCAGGTCAATGGAACCAGCGATTTTCCAATCCTCGTTTTCTTTCAGGCGATAGGATACTTCATAAGTAGCATAAACATTGTCCGCAGCAAAAGCAACAACGATTCGGTTGCATTCCGCAATCGCGCCGTAGAGGTAATACCGGTCTGCCAAAATGGACTGGTGAGCCTCCCCGCTGGAATTCACGGTATTCTCCCGATCCACCCCATACACTTTGCTATCCTGTGCCTGGGTTGGAATATAGACTACACCGTCTTTGTCTTCCGCCTCCACCATTCTTCTAGCCTCTCCCAGACGGAAATAATCCAAATTGACGCCATAGTCGGGATCCGCCTCTACCGCCAGCTTCAGTTTTGCCCCCGCCGGAACCGATTTCTCCAAATAGAAGGAAGCAAACGTCCAGGATTCTCCTCCCCAGCCGAACGAATTGGGTACGGAAAACCGGCCGATGCGTTCGTAGTCCGATCCGTTCCACAAAGACACTTCCAATTTGGCCGACTCCCCCACCGCGGCATAATAAATTGTCAGCGTCCTCCCCCCTTGCGAAACGTTGTCAAACACAAAAGACGTACCAGCGATCGCCGCCACAAAGGCGGCATCAGGCTCCGGAGTAAACGCGCTTCCGCTGGGATCGTAAATTTCGTCAGCCGCAAGAAACTTGACCACCTTGTTTGATTCCGTGTCGCCCGGCTCCGCCGATACCGCCAAGCCAAATAAAGATACCAGCGTCAGCACCAGAATAAGAAGTACTCCTTTTTTCATCCTTCCCCTCCTTGAGTCAGTGAATTATATCGTCCCTCGTTTCCGACGCACACTTGTTTTCCATAACGTCAAGCTCACACAGCCGGCCGCGGCCAACAGCAAGATACCGAAGCGATCTCCGGAAGACGGGTTCTCCGGCGTTTTGGTCTGCAGCAGGAAGCTATCCAGGTTGACATCCACATCCCCCACCACCAATTTCAAAGTGGAATCCTTCGCAATCGGCGTACGGAACAGTAAGGTCGCCGTCCTGTACTCCTCCCAATTATGGGTGTTGGGAAGACTGCCGGACGCAAGCTCCCGGTACTCGCCATCCACCAAAGCATACAAGGTAATCGTGGCGCCATCCATAGCTGTAGCGTAGGTAATTTCGATTTGGTTCGCTGCCGCATTTCGCCGATAAAGATAAGTTCGCCCATGGGTACTGCCCAATGCGGTTCCGTTGGCTCCGCCAGAGGTTGTATAGCCATCTTTCAAAAACGCACCGTTGGCATCGTACGCTTCTTCGCAATCCTCCGCCTCGACCTTGGCGGACGGCTCATAATCAAACCGGAAATAGTCTACATTGCTGTTCTCTCCTTCTGTCCGTAAGAACCGTACGGAAGCCCCCTCCGGAATCGTCTTCTCCAAATGCAAGGTAAACTCCTGAAAAGTGAACCAACCACCGGTAGATTCCGTTGAGATGCTCCCCACCGTCTTCCAATCCTGAGAAACCGTCTTATAAGAAACTTCCAGTTTCATCGTCACATCCATCGCTGCGGCCGCCACCACGATCCGGTTGGTCTTAGCCACACTATGATAAATATAATATTTGTCCGGATAAATCGTTTGGTGCGCCCCGCCGCTGGAATCGACGCCATTCGCCCGGTCTACTCCATAATCCTTGCTGTCGGCTGCCTGGTTAGAGGAAAGGAGAACGCTATCCTTATCCTCGGCCTCCACCTTCGTTCTGGCGTCACTGAGCCAGAAATAGTCCATATTAATGCCGTAGCTGGGATCCGCCTCCACCGTAAGCTTCAATTTGGCTCCGGTTGGAACCGGTTTTTCCAAATAGAAAGAAGCAAAACACCAGCCGCTTCCATCCCAGCCAAAGGAATTGGGTACGGCATACCGGCCGATGGGTTCATACTCTGTCCCATTCCACAAAGACACTGCCAGCTTGGCGGAATCACCTACCGTTGCGTAATACAGGTTTAGGACCCTGCCGCCTGCCGGAATCCGGTCAAACACAAATGATACGCCGGGCCCGGCCGCCACAAACGTCGCAGCGGCATCGATGACCTTTGCCGTTCCATCCGCCTCATATGCCTCCTGCGCCTTCTCTATCTCCACTGCGTTCTCCGCCTTCGCGGATACGCTTGGGAGTAAGAATAACGACAGCAGTACAGCAAACGACAAAACAAAACAACCAAATTTTTTCATTTCTTCTCCTCCTTGCTGTTTTTATTTTTTCTGACCAGCAACACGCAGCCCAAAGAAAGCAGCCCCGCTCCCAATACCCCGGAAACGATCCACAAAATGCCGGTCAAAATAGTGTTTCCCATCTTGGGTTCCTGAATATCGCCCCCCGTAATGTTCCAAATGCGTTTGCTGGACACCGTTTCTCCATCCAGGGTATAGGATGCCTTCAACAGATACGATTCCGTATCGTATGCCGGAACCTGCAGGCGCAGAATCTGTTCCACCCGATCACCGCCCGCCGAATCGCCGGAAGCCTTCAACTGGAACGTCAATTCCTTCTGATAAATTGCCTCAGATCGATCATCCTTACCTTTATAGATCGAAACGGTTACCTTCAAATCCGCAATATCCCGGTTGAAATCGTTCACCAGGATGATCGGCAGATCCCGGATCTCTCCCCGGACACAAGTATCGGACCAATCTCCCAGGATCACTCCCAAAGGAGCAAACGCATTCCGATAACTCTCCTGAATGACCGTTTGAAACTGTGGGGTCGTCAAATCCGGCTGTAAAATATCACTGGTACAGCCCTGTTCCGTGGGCTTGGAGTAGCCCAGCATACAGAATTGCATCAATCCCGCAAAATGACGTCCGGCACGCCAAAACTCCGTCAGTTGAGCCGTTGCTTCCGCGTAGTGGGCAATTCGGTCTTCCCTGCTTCCGCCAGGCAGGACCAAATCATAATATGACACAATGCCGGGGTTCGCCGGGTCCCCCAGGCGGTTGATCCAAATGCTGGTGTATTCGTTGCTGATCTTGGGATTGTTTGGCGCAAAATTTTCCGGGATGTGGCTGGGCGGATTCTCATAAAAAGGAGATTGGTGATTCAAATCACGCAGCAGGAAAAACTCGCTCAGCAAATAGGGATGGCATTCCATCGTATCCGTATCAGACTGCGGGGCCGCCCAGCCATTGTCCCAGGGTCGGTTCTGCAAATCGTAGGAACGCATCATCTCGATAACCTGCCCCGACACTTTAGACGTCGTGTCTTCATTCTGCATATCCCAGATGATAACGGAAGGATGATTGCACCGTTCATCCATCCAAGCCGTTATCTCCGGTTTCAGCGTTTCCGTCGTGCAGCCGCACCAGCACCACCACCAGGCATACTCATCCATAATCATCAAACCCATCTCATCCGCCAGATCGTACCAAAAACCGGCCGCCGGCCCGATACACATCCGGAAGCTGTTCCAATGAACATCTTTTGCTTCCTGATAAAGCTTTCTCACCCATTCCGGATCCCAAGGATGCATTCCGCGGCTTTCATCCTCATAAAAACGATTGATCACCACATTGGTCCCTCTCAAGTAATACGGCTCGCCATTCAGCAGGGGCAGCTTGGTCGCCGGGTCAAAGCAGAACGTCCGCATACCGAACCGGGCGGTGTAGCAATCACCCGACGTTTCCACCTGAATCTCATACAAGAACGGCTGCTCCGGCGTCCAATAACGGCTCTTATCAAATCCTTCCAGTGAAATGGCCTGCACCGGTACGGTCAACGATTCTCCGGCCGCAACCGCCACCCCCGTTTTTGTAAAAGTTCCCACCAGCTTTTTCTCCTGAGAGGCCTGCCCATTTTGAAAAACGCCCAATTCGTAGACGCGGTATACCACATCGGTTACGGCCTCCGCATCCGAGGAGTTTTGCAGGACAGCCTGCACACCTACGGAACCATCCTGCAGATTGGGTACCGTCTGAACGGCGTGAACGACGGGAATATCCTGGAACAACAAAGAAACGCTATCTACCAGCCCTGGATAATACGTGGTTTTCTCTCCATCCAGACCGCTGTGAGCCGGTGAGTCCGGATCGTTAAGCTGTTGGTGGATTCCACCCAGCAGGATAACGATTTCATTGTTCCCCTGCCGGAGATATTTTGTGATATCCGTATAAGAGTTCGTATAGTTGTAAGGGTATTCCTCGACAAACCGTCCGTTGACATAAATAAACCGTCCGTAGTAGGCACGGTCGATTTTCAGCGTCACCATGCCCTCCGGCGGCGCATCCAAGTGAACCACCTTTTTATACCAAAGTCCTTTCCCCTCGTAATCGCCCAAAGCGATGGACGCGCAATCCCACAAACCGGGAACAGGAATGGAATTCAAAAAATTCAGAGAGGAGGGAACCTCTGCCGGCAAATCATCTGCTCGCCGGGCAAAAGACGTGGTATCGCAAAGCCACACGCCATCCAAACAAAATTCTCTTCTCCCCCGCCCATACGCATCAGCCGGAATGGTCACCACCTCGGACTCCTGCAGATAACCGTAGGTAGCCGCATCAACATAACAAGAGCCTTCCACAAGCCGGACGGTAATCCGATCACCAGCTTGAAAGATTGGGGAAACCAAGCCATTGATATCGTAATAGTGTGCCGAGGTAGCGGGCAGCGTTTTCTCTACCGCATTCCCGCCGTTGACCTCGCAGGATATCCGTACCGTCTGCTCTGCCCGATAACGCAAATTTACCACATTGTTTTGTCCGGAAAGGGATTCCGGCGCCGTCCACGTAATGGCGTCTCCGGCCTGATCCAAGAGCACCGATTGTCCCACATAGGCCATCATGTCGTCCTGCAGGGAGCCTTCCGGATACGCCGCACCTTTGGCAAGAGAGATGGAAGGATCCAGTTTCTCTTCCGTATAGAGAGGCGACGCAGTCAGTTCGATGTAGTCCATATTCACATCCATGGCCGGCACCAATTTAATGGTAGACCCTTCCGGTATGTAGAGCAATTCCGAACCGGCGATCCATCTTGTCTTCATATCCCAGCCCTGCGTGGTGGAGAAGGAAATCCGGCCGATTTCCTGATATTCCTCTCCTGCCAGAAGGTATACGGAAATGTAAGAAGTATGCCCGCTGGCATAGGTGACCCAAACCCGGTTGGATAACGGCACGTTGTGAAAAATATAGCCGTTCGCTCCGGTATCTCCTACAATATATCCGCCGCTGGCCAATTCGTCCGGCATTTTATAAGGGGGGATGCTGGCTCCGTTTTCATCGATCACCTCGGCCTCCTCCATTTCATACCGGACGCCGTTGGGTTCTGACGGGGATTCCTGGGAATCAGCCCGGGGATTCAGGCGCATCGAGTGAATCAAGAAAAAAATCAGAACAAACACGATACAACAGACTGCTATAGTACCAATCTTCCATTCGAGGTGCATTTGCAGCACTCCTTCCTCTATTCTGTTTCTCTAACCGATGATCCAATTATAAAATATCGAATCGGCAGACACAACAAAACGAGCCAAAGGAATCAATAACAAAGAACGAAAGATCAATTTCCAGATATAAATGACGAGTTAGGGATCGATTCCCTGCCGGCTGGCACGCCGGTATTCCGCGGGAGTCAACTGTTTGAGTTCTTTAAATTGGGTAATAAACCAGCTTTCCGTACGGTAACCCACCTGAACGGCAATCCGTTTTACCGGCAGATCGGTAAAGTCAAGAAGCTGGCAGGCCATCCCGATTCGATGGACTTTCAGATACTGCCCCGGCGTGGTACCGGTTTCGCTTTTGAACACGCGAATGATATGCTCCACCGATACGTGTACGCAATCCCTGATTTCCCGCAAACTAATCTGTTTTTGATAATTTGCCTCGATATAGGAGATGACTTTTTCCACCAAGCCTTTGTCTTCTTTGGTTTCCAGTCTGGTTTGTGCAACATTCTCCAATAGGCCAAACAAAATCCGGGACAAGCTCTGCGCCACGAACAGCTCATATTCGTAATACCGGTAAGGCGTTTTCAGAAGAATCTCCATACGGGCAGCGATTTCTTCCAGGTTGCTGATTTCAAAAACGTTTCCCGCTTGGTGAATCAGGAAATCCAACAGCCTTTCGCAATTCGACCCGATCATGTGAACCCAATAGAACTCCCAGGAATCTTCTGCAGAAACATAATACTGATGCGGAACAAAGGCGGGAATCACCACCACGCTGTTGCGTTTTACGCGGTACTTCTGATTCAGAATGACGACATTCCCCGTGCCGCTCATGGTAAAAATGACCAAGTATGTCCGTGCACCTTGTTTTCTGGAAATTTGATACAGCTTGTTGCATTTGTGCCAGCCATAATTGTAGCAATGATCCATGACTTCCGCCAGTTTCGGGGCAACGGCTTCGTTTCGCAGTCTTACCTGCCCGAACGGCCCATCCTTGTCGTACATGCGCCCAGCCTTCCTTTCGGTGAACAATAGTACCATTATAACCGAACTCGGCAAGATTGGCCAGTCCTTTTGATCGGTTTGACAAAATCAACAGTACAATAGAATGCGCCGGCCTTCTGTTTCCGGTTCTGTCGCATATATATGAAAAGGAATCACTGGTATAAAGGAGTATTCATCCGATGCTCAGACTTGTTGTCTTTCTTGCTGCCGGGGCGTTGGCGGCCCTTTGGCTGTTCTCGCCCGAATGGTTTCCGCGCTGCGCCTGCTGCAAAAAAATCAAGCCGCGCCGCCGCTTTCAATATCATTTGCCGCGAAGCATGCGCCTGACCAGAAAAGGGAATGAATCGCTTTGCCAGGCCTGCTGTGAAGAACATCAATTTCACTCTCTGGCAGAATTCCGGAAAAAACAGGAAATCGAAAAACGTATGGAATACAAAGTAAAGTGGTTTCTGTAGCGTATGTATTCCTACAATTCCACCAATCCCAGGCTGATTTGCAGCGCCCGGTCGATTTTCTTCATCAGGGAACCGTCGAGCCTGCAAACCTTCTCCCGCAGCCTCTTTTTGTCGATCGTCCGGAGCTGCTCCAGCAGCACCACGGAATCCTTCGTCAAGCCAAACTCGCTGGCGCTCAATTCCAAGTGTGTGGGCAGCTTCGACTTGTTGATTTGGGATGTAACGGCCGCCACAATAATGGTGGGGCTATATTTGTTGCCAATATCATTCTGGATTACCAGAACAGGACGAACCCCGCCCTGTTCCGATCCCACTACCGGACTCAAATCAGCGTAAAAAATATCTCCGCGTTTGACTACCAATACGATCAACTCCTATTCCTTTATTCGGAAGCGGTTCTCCATGGTCTCCAACGCCTCATTTTCCGCGGCCAAATGGGATTCCGCCAACTCGCTGTTCAATCCCGCCATTTCCTGATAGCCCCGGATCATCTGCTCCCGGATTTCCAACCTCTTACGCTCCCGCAGATAATGATTCATTGCTTCCCGGATAAATTCGCTTCTGTTTTTCTTGTCCATCGATGCCAGAGAATCCACTTCGCTCAGCAAACTCTCCGGAAGAGTAATCAGTACCTTCTTCACTTGTGCCATCACTTGATCCTCCAATCAGATTGTGTCCATTTTTCCATCATATAATCACTTATATGAACGGCTTCCGAATATATTCTGCATTCCTCCTACAGGCAGGATTATATATCTATTCGGATATCCGGGTCAACCAGTAAATTCTGACAACAACCAGAAAAAGCAGGACATGCCGATCCTGCTTTTCTACTCTTTTTTCTTTTTAAAATGGTAAAATTTTACAAAATATTTTTTGTTTGCTCTTCCGCGAGAACACCGGCATCCAGCCCGCCTAGAGAAGACAGGAAGAAATGCCTGGCTTGGCTGACGGTTTCGAAACGGATACTGCATGTGGTTAAATAATGGACTGCGTCTTCCCATTCTTTCAGAGAATATTCTTTCTCCTCTAACCTGGAAATCAGCTCGCCTAACCGAATTCGAATCTCCGGCCTGCGTAATTCCGATAAATACAAACAATTTGCCAATCCCGCCAGATCATCCAGCAAACTCACGCGCCGTTCCCTCCTCTAAATTGCCATAATACCCCTATCTCTTGCCCGCTTCCTAGTCTTCTTCTCTACCTCTTTTCGCCATCGGGGCAGATCGGTCAAAAAATCAGACAAAAATCGCCAGATCTGTTATACTAAAAAACAGCTTGACGGCTGAACCAAATCCTATGTATATTCTATTTTTTATGCTGGTTGGAAAAGTCTACCATTTTACCCATGTCATCCAAAAAAATGTTATCCTCCCGTGCCCATTTAAAAAAGGTATTGTGTGTTACGCCCAACATCTTAGCTGCTTCCCTGCCGCTGATTTCCGCATTTTTCCACCGTACCCAAACCAAGGGGAATGCCTCCGGCGGTTCTTTCTCCGGCCGTCCGAATCGCAACCCCCTTCCCTTTGCCGCCGCAATCCCTTCTGCCTGCCGCTGCCGGATACTTTCCCGTTCCGTCTGAGCCACATAAGACAGTAACTGAAGCACGATATCTGCGATCAGCGTTCCGGTCAAATCCTTGCTGCCTCGCGTATCCAGCAAAGGCATATCCAGCACCACGACATCCGCGTGCTTCTCCTTGGTCAAATAACGCCATTGCTCCAGGATTTCCTCATAGTTTCGGCCCAGACGATCAATGGATTTGACCACCAGCACATCCTGCTTCCCAAGCTTTCGCACTAATTTTTGATATTGGGGCCGGTTGAAATCCTTCCCGCTGAGTTTGTCCAGATAAATCTGCTTCTCCGGAATGGGAACCATACGCAGCGCAATCATTTGACGATCCTCATTTTGCTCCCGAGTGGACACCCTAGCATAACCATAAATCTGATTCATCAGTTTTACCTCCATTCAAATCTAGTATGCGCTTCCCCTGCGCATTCTATTTTATCGGAGGCGAACGCCGGAGACGTTACCGCGGTTCCAGCAGACAGGAGCCGGTGGCGATCCGCTGCGTGAAATCCTCATCGTGTTCTACAAACAACAGCGTTGGCCGGTAAGCCAGAAGCAATTCTTCCACCTGGACGCGTGACAATAGATCAATATAGTTGAGCGGCTCATCCCACAAATAGAGGTGGGCCGGCTTGCACAAGCTGGCGGAAAGCAGCACCTTTTTCTTTTGGCCCTCGCTGAACGTTTCCATGTGTTTCTCAAATTGCGCTCTCGAAAAGCCCAATTTTCGTAAAATGGTTTTGAAAAGGGTATCATTCAGCCCTTGGGCCTGGGCAAATCCGGTTAGGTCTCCCTCCAAAAAAGAAGTATCTTGGGGAATATACGAAATTTGGAGGCCAGACGTCATCCAAAGCCGCCCGTCATACTCAATCGATTCTCCCAGCAGAAGCTTCAAAAAGCTCGACTTCCCCGCCCCGTTTCTCCCTTGCAAAGCGATTCGCTCCCCCTCGGAAACCCGCAGCGAAAACTTCTGGGAAATCGGCATATTATCATAGAATATCCGCAAGTTCTCCGCTTCCAGCAAATAAGAAGCAGGATGATGCAGGGGAGTCAGTTTCAGCGGCTCAGCCTGTTCCACATCCCGCAATAGATTGGACTTTTCTTCCAAAGCTTTCTGCCGTCTTTGTTCCACCGATTGGGAACGTTTCATCATTTTAGCTGCCTTGTGTCCCACATAACCCCGGTCTGGCCGCAAACCGGATTGGCGCGTGTCATATTTGGCCTTCTCCGCTGCATCCGACCATCTGGCGGTACGCTCCGCCGCTGCCGACAATTTGGCTACCTCTTTTTGGAGGCGCTCCTGCTCCGCCCGCTCATACTGTTCCTGATACGCTTTGTTCTGCTGCCACGTAGTCGCATTCCCTTTTTGTATGTCGATGGTGGTTTTATTCAAAGATAAGACGTGATCGACACAGTGATCCAGAAACGCCCGGTCATGAGAAACCAGCAAAAATCCTTTCTTGTGATTTAAATAGTCCCGTACAAGCCGTCGGCCCGCCAGATCCAAATGATTGGTCGGCTCGTCGATCAACAGAAAATGGCTCTCCTGTAAAAATAAGACGGCCAGCAAAATCTTGGTTTGCTCTCCGTTGCTCAAAGTGTAAAACGGCCGGTACAATACCTCCTCCGGCACATCCAGCAGCGCCAACTCCCTGCAAAGCTTCCAGTGCTCGTATTCCGGATCCAACTCTTCCACGACCGCCAGTGTGTTCTGGGTTCGATCCCGAACCGAATAGGGAAAATAATCAAATGGGACAGACGAAGAAATGACGCCGGAATAGGCGTATTGTCCCATCAATAGTTTCAAAAACGTGGTTTTCCCTTTTCCGTTCCGGCCCAGAAAGCCAATCTTCCAATTGGTGTCGATCTGAAACGACACATTTTCAAAAATGGGATCGGCGCTGCTGCTATAGGAAAAAGATAAATTTTGAACTTGTATTTGTGCCATCTGACTTCCTCCTGACAAAAAAAACCACAGGAAAGCAGCTGCTCCCGTGGCTTCTGATCAAAACAACCGAACGATTCCGGAATACCGAAAATTCATGTGTGAATTTCTTTGCCTGCAGCAGCTTTCCTTGCCAAAACGCCCTGCCAAACGAAATTCGCCGGTGCAAGACGATTGTTCACCAAATTGGTTTTGCAAGATTAGCTGCGCATCGTTTCCCTCCTCTTTCTATCTTGGAAGCATCTATGTGACGGCTTCCATCTCATGTTGTTATTGTACCGAAATCACAGCCATCTGTCAAGTTGTCTTCATCAGGAAGAATGAGACAGCTGTAGGTTTACAATACATTTATCATATAGAATCCGGGAAAAATAGCGAAATCCGGTGGCTTGTGCTATCTTTTCCTTGCTAGACAAACATTCAATACAGAAAGGAACTCCCCGCTGCCGGCATGCCGGCCACTCTGCAAGACGAAGTTTTGGCGAAAGCCTGCAAAGAATAAAATGGGAGGAACAAGCACAGCTTTTTACAGCGTCACGGAAAAAGTAAGAGAAGCGAAAACACGCGGATTTCCAAATGGCGGAACCGTTTTCTGGCAGGTTGAAGTACGCTGCTCAACACAAAATTTGATTGAACAACGGATACGCTGCTTGTGCTTCTCTGTTTTGCGTTTTTGTGCTATTATATTAATGTATTTGAAATAGTTGCAAAGAAGCAGGAATCAATTCAGAAGAAACGCAGGTGATGTCAAATGTTTCTGGCAGATTTACACATTCATTCCAAATATTCCAGGGCAACCAGTCGAGATTGTGTGCCAGAGGCCTTAGAGTATGCCGCACGGAGGAAGGGATTGGATGTCATTGGGACCGGCGACTTCACGCACGCAGCTTGGAGAGAGGAGCTTCGTGAGAAACTGCTGCCGGCGGAGGAAGGCTTGTATCGGCTCAAGTCCGAATTTCGCCTCCATTCGGAATGCGACAGCAAAAGTCCCCGCTTCCTGGTGACAGGAGAAATCAGCTCCATTTATAAAAAGAACGGCAAAGTTCGCAAAGTACATAATTTACTGCTGCTTCCCGGATTGGAGGCAGCGGATAAACTGGCTGGCCGTCTGGAGCAGATTGGCAATCTGCATTCGGACGGGAGGCCTATTCTTGGTCTGGACAGCAAAAATCTTCTGGAAATCATGCTGGAAACCTGTCCGGAGGCGGTCCTGATCCCGGCCCACATTTGGACACCGCATTTCTCCCTGTTCGGCGCCTACTCTGGGTTTGATACGGTGGAAGAATGCTTTGAGGATCTTACCCCCTATATTCCTGCTTTGGAAACAGGGTTATCCTCCAATCCACCGATGAATTGGATGTGGTCGTCATTGGACGCCTATACGCTGGTTTCCCATTCTGATGCCCATTCCCCCGCCAATCTGGCAAGGGAAGCCAATCTGTTTCAGACGGAACAATCGTATCCCGCAATCGTCGATGCTCTCCGCGATCGAGAATCCGACAAATTCTTCGGCACGTTGGAATTCTTTCCGGAAGAAGGAAAATATCATTGTGACGGACATCGGCATTGCAGTGTATGCCTGCAGCCGGAGGAAACCAGAGAATCGGGCGGCCGGTGTCCCGTTTGCGGCGGCCGCATTACGGTAGGCGTGCTGCACCGTGTCATGGAGCTGTCCGACCGGCCGGAAGGCTTCCGCCCCCACAACGCCAAACATTTTGAGAGTCTGGTTCCCCTTCCCGAAGTCGTTGCCGCATCTACCGGCTTCTCCTCTGCCTCATGGAAAACGCAAAGTCAGGTGGATTCGTTGATCCGGGAAATTGGACCGGAACTCTATATTTTGAGAGAGGCGCCGCTGGACGAAATTCAAAGGCAAGCAGGGCCTTGCGTGGCGGAAGGCATCCGGAGATTACGCCTGGGAGAACTGAGTGTCTCCCCCGGCTACGACGGAGAATACGGAAAAGTTACCATTTTGACACCCGCCGAACGGGAAACGCTGGCCGGACAGCTGAGCTTTATCCCAGGAGACTGTCCCCCTCCGGAAAAGAAAAAACGCCGGCAGCCTCAGGCAGCACCCATAAAAGAAAAACTACCGGACGGGCCAATACAAAAGACCACCTTTGAAACACAATATGGTTTAAATCAGGAACAGTGGCAAGCGGTTACCGCCCAAGAATCGGCAATTGCAGTAATCGCCGGACCGGGCACCGGAAAAACACGAACACTGGTGTATCGTATCATCTACCTAATAGAACAATGCGGCGTGCCGCCAGCGCACATTACCGCCGTTACCTTTACCAACAAAGCCGCCCGCGAAATGAGGGAACGGCTGCAAGCTCACTTTTCAGATAAGCGGACTGTAAAAAAAATTACCATTGGCACGTTCCACTCCATCTGTCTGCATCTTTTGTCGCAAAGGGGCCGGAAGCCTATTCTCTTGGATGAATTCACCGCTCGTGCCTTGGCGAAAGAGGTGATCCAACGAACCAAGCTAAGTCATTGGTCTGCAAACGACTTGCTTCTCGAAATTTCCCGGATCAAAAACGGCTTACCGGCAGACGGCAAAGAATTGCCGAAAGAAATCGTGGAAGCGTACCGTGCCGAGTTGGAGAAATATGGGGCATGTGACTTTGACGACCTTTTGTTGGAGGCGCTGCGAACCAGTCAGGAAACGGCAGAATCCTGTTTTTCCTATCTTTTGGTGGATGAATTTCAGGATAGCAACGACATCCAGCTGCAATTGATCCGGGCCTGGGCCCGAGACAGCAAAAGTGTTTTTGTCATTGGCGACCCCGATCAGTCTATTTATGGATTCCGCGGATCTCAGGCGCAGTGCTTCGCACAGTTCCAGGCGCTTTTTACCCCCGTCCGTACAGTGAGTCTTCTGCACAACTACCGTTCCACGCCGGAAATCATCGGGAGCGCGGTATCGGTGATCTCTTCCGGGAGGACACCGGAGCATCGTTTATTGGAACCCCATAAAGACCCCGGACAAAAGGTCCGCCTGCTGGAAGCGGATACGGCCTTTGCGGAAGCCTTGTTCGTGGCAAAAGAGATCAACCGTCTGGTGGGCGGCCTGGGAATGCTGGAAGCCCAGACACGTACCAAGCAAAGCGCAACGAAGCAAGATGCCATCTATGGGTTCTCTGACTTAGCCATTCTGTATCGCACCCATCGGCAGGCGGATGTCCTGGAGCAGTGCTTGATTCAGGAAGGAATTCCGTATCGGATTGCCGGGAAGGATGACTTTCTATCCGAGCCATTGGTCAGAAAAACGTTAGCCTTCTTCCGCTGCCTCTCCAATCCGGCAGATACGGTATCGCTGCTGCATCTGGTACTGGCGGAAAGTCCGGAAAGCCTCCCTTCCCTGCAACGTCTTCTGGCGGAATACCGAAAGGGGGAACAAATGTATTCTTCCTTATTGGAGCTGGCAGAACAGATACTTCCCCGTCATCCGATTTCGCTGTGGGAGAATTTGCAGCGCTACGAACCTTTGGTAAAAAGAGACAAACCCGGCAAACTGATGGAACGTTGGATTACAGAAAACGGCTACGAAGCCGACTCCAGTATGGACCGGCTGTATCATACCGCTGTTTCCTATGAAACCTTGACGGATTTCCTGCAGAACCTAATGCTCGGTCAAGAAGGCGATGTGGTAAGAAGCGGCAGCAAAACGTATGCGTCCGACGCGGTCTCCCTGATGACGCTGCACGGCTCGAAAGGATTGGAATTTCCGGTTGTTTTCTTATGCGGCCTTACCGACGGACTGCTCCCGTTCCACCGGGAAGGGATGCCCTGTGAAGAAGCCGAAGAACGCCGTCTCTTCTACGTTGGCATGACACGAGCCCAGGAAGAACTGTATTTGTTGACAGGCTCGCCGCCATCCCCATTCCTCCCGGATTTGCCGGACAGCTTTGTGGAAAGCGGAGCGGTACGTCGGTATTCGTCCGGCTGCAAGCAGCTCAGTCTTTGGGACTTGCTTTCCTAGACCAAACAAGCTGCCAAAAGGACTGTCCCAACACGTGAGGCTCTCCTTCTTCCACAATATCAAAATGTGCCGTCAACTCGTTCTTCCATCGAAGCATGTTATTAAGGGTGCTGTCTCCAGTTCTGAGACAGCACCCTTTGCTACAAAAATGATAACGTTATAGGAATGGACGTGCCGGCATCCGTTTTACCAGCCGAGATCTGAGCTATCCACATATTGACTCAGATCCGGCGCCTGAATGGACACCTTTTCTCCCGGATTCCGGAAACGCATCTGGATATCCATGGCCACACTGGCATCTGCTTGGTTGGACTTGCCGCTCATATTGAACTTCATCGCGTATTCGGATACATAGCCGTCTTTGTTGATCGTATAGGAAAAATCCACATCGGACAGCTTCAGCTCTGTCATCTGCAGTCCGCCGTCTTCCAGAGAAGATGCAATCATATCCAACAGAATTTCACGTGTTTTTTCTCCGTCAAAAGTTACGCTTACCTTACTTTCTCCATTTTCCTGCGTGCGGGTGGCCTGTTTCAGAATGTCTTCCGGAAATTCCGGTATGGAAACGTCGCCGGAATCCGCCTGAAACGCATCCGCCGACATGGATTCTTTGACCTTAACCCCCTGGGTAGCCGTATAACAAACCCCATCTTTATAATACATGCTCGCAGTCACCTCTTGGCCCATCAAAGACATGGTCATATCCACCAGCATCTCCTCCGGCTTGCCATTCTTCTGTATTCCGCGAACCCGAGCTTCCATCGGTGCGGAAATCGTCATGCCTGAGGTGGCAATGTCCATCTTCATATTCATGGTGACATCTAACGATTCCAGTCCGTTGGTTTTTTCTACCGCCTTCCTATACTCGCTGTAAATATCCTCTGCTCCGCAGCCAAACAACGATAACGCCAAACAAAGCGCAAGGACGCACACGGCCAACTTCTTCATCCGATTCATTTTGTATTCCCCTCTCATTTTTACAAAAACAAAAAAATCCCATTCCAAACGCACAACATTTTTCCTGTTACTTATTATAAAGGACTCACGGAAAAAGTCAACATGGATTTTCAAAACGGCAGAGCGGCTCAGGAATGCCGCATTGACAAATAATCGTTCAAACGATATCATACAGACGTAAAGGAAGAAGAATTGAGGTAAGACAATGAAACGTGTTTCCATCGCCGTCGCTTTTCTGATGATGCTTTTCCTGTTTTGCTCCGCCTGTCTCATTCCGGATCAGCCAGATAAGGGAGTCGACCGGGAACCCGGCGCCCCGCTGCGCGTTCACTATCTGGACGTAGGGCAGGCAGACTCTATTTTTCTGGAATTGCCAGGGGAACGAACCATGCTGATCGATGCGGGAGAAGCCAAAAATGGAGAACAGATTGTTTCCTATATCCGTCAGCGAGGATACGATCGGATTGATTATTTGGTCGCAACGCATCCCCACGCGGACCACATCGGCGGAATGGAGACAGTCGTCCGAAATCTGGATATCGGACTGATCACCATGCCCAAAGCCGCGGCAACCACCAAGACATATGAAAATCTGCTGCTGGCGATTCAGGAAAGAGGCTATAAAATCAAGACCGCCAAGGCTGGTCTGGCCATGCTGGAGGAGGAAGGGCTGAGCATCCGTGCGGTAGCTCCCGCGCGGGATACCTACGAAGAGTGGAACAACTACTCGATCGTTCTCCGGCTGGTCTACGGAGACACGTCCTTTCTTTTTACCGGAGACGCAGAAACCTTGTCGGAAGACGAGATGACAGAAGAAATCAGCGCCGACGTGCTGAAAGTAGGACATCATGGCAGCCGTTCTTCTACCGGCTCCGCTTTTCTGCAAAAAGTCCGCCCACGCTACGCGGTCATTTCCTGCGGAACGGATAATTCCTATGGTCATCCTCACGCGGAGACGCTCCAAATACTTCAAAAATATCATGTGGAGATTTACCGGACAGACTTGTTGGGAACAATCGTTGTGACCTCTGACGGACAAACAATCCAAATAACCTCTGACGGCCGCCCCAATCCTGTCCAAACGCCGGGGGAACCCATACTGGTTTACGTAACGGAGAACGGAACGAAATACCATCGGGAAGACTGCCCCTCTCTCTCTTCCAGCAAGATCGAGTTGGAATGGGAAGAAGCCAAAGAACGGTATACGCCTTGTCAAAGGTGTCATCCACCCGAATAGGAAAGGAGGAACGAAAGATGAATGTCATTCTGGACAGATGGGAAGAAGGCTATGCTGTAGTGGAAATCCAGCCGGGCCGTTTTGCCTGCCTCCCCAAAGAACTAATACCGGAAGCCAAAGAAGGCGACGTCATCCGGATCGAGGTAGACCGCTCGGAAACCGAGGCAAGAAAGAAACAGGTTACCCGGCTGATGGATCGTTTGTTTGAAGATTAAAAAGAGGCGGGCAACACCATGCCGCCTCAGAGAATGCCATCTGTTATCTTTTTACCGCCATCAGCATCCCTTCCGCGCCCAATGGCGATCTCGGGACGGACAGAAGCCCTTGTTCCAGGCATTTTTCTATGCTGTCGTTCAGGATTCGGATGCTGGCAACCAACTGGTTGTACAGCGGATACTCGCCCAGTAAATGTCCGGGGACATTCTTTTTGATCACCGTGGCCAGGTCTCCAGCGATTTGTTCCGCAATTGTCGCCAATTCCTTCTCCTCCCCGGACAGAAGCCGATAAAAATCGGCCTGCTTTTCTTCGGGCAGCACAACAATCTTCGGCTCCAGCACCGGTCCGTTTTTACGAAGATACCCACACTCCAGCGCTTTTGCCGCCACTTCCCGCTCGTCTTCCGACAAACCATTCACCGCCAGGCCGCCAATGGCCCGCAGCGTCAGGAGCAACAGCGCATCGTTGGAAATGTTATGGCCACAGGAAAAGTGTTTTTCGATCCGCCTCCCATAAAGATTGGAGGCAAACACACGAGAATAACCGCAAAGGTTTTGGCCTCCTATTCCGTCGCATCCATAGAATCCTGATTCAAACGATTGGCCTGCCCGGCTGGCGTAGGCAACCGTGCTGAAAGGACGGCGCGTCAGTGGCTCCTGGGAAAAATATCGCTGCGCCAAGATATCATTCACCTGTCCCGCCAGCTTCCAGATCTGGGATGGGAGCAGCGTCCAAAAAAGAAAAGCAGGATCCTCCTGACGGCTCAGATAGGGGAAGGAAAGAAGCGCATCCCGGCTGTTCTCCAGCATCTGCCGCAGCACGTCGCAAATGGCATCCAACTGCCGCCGATATACCCGGCTCGCCTCTTCCGATTCATCGGCATCCACAATGAAGATATTGGAACGATATTTGTCATGATCCAGCTTGCACAGCAGTCCATAGGTACCGTTCTCCCCACGGCACTGTATCTCCACCTCCTCTTCAATATAAGGCATAGGAACGTTCAGCAATTCCGAGAGCTCCTTGACGCTCCGCGCTTCCTCTCGGCACAAATACACCAGATTTTGAGACAACATCCGCTCTGCTTTCCCGCTTGGGTCATTGCCGACCGGATTTCCCGTACCAACAAACTGCAGTTGGATGGGATAAAGGGAAATTGTTTGATTCTCCATGCTGCAAACCTCCTTTTTGATCCTGTTCCGCGCAGAAAACAGACGCTGCTTCACCGCGGTTTCCGAGATGCCCAACTTCGCCGAAATGTCGGATATTTTGTTTTCCTCCAGATAATATAGAACCATTACGTCCCGATAGATCTTGGAGAGGAACAAAATTTCTCGTATTACACGGCGCCTGAGGGCAGCTTCCGTCTCACTTTCTTCCCATTCCTCCGCCGGGTCCGGCTGGGTTGACCACACATCCCCTGCGGCATCGCGGAGACTGACCGCTTGGGCTGTTTTCTTGCGGTTCTCACAATGATCCGCATACACACGATGGGCAATCGTCCACACAAAAGCATAAAAATGATCAATCTCGCTTTGATGCCGCAGCGCTTTGAGCACCGCTAAAATGATGTCGGAGCACAGGTCTTCCGCCTCTTGGGAAACGGCGCAGCGCTTGTAAGCGTATCCATATAATTTATCCAAACAATCCCTGCCGGCAAGCAGCTCCCTCGCCTCGTCCGTTTTCATCTTTGCGACCTCCTTTCAAACGTTTGGGAATGGCTCGACACTAATATAGTCGGTAAAAAGGAGGAACGGTTAGCATGCAACCCACCCTTTCACGTTATCTTTTCTGCCGTTTGGGTCATATTCTCGTATTTTGCCAGCAAATCGGCCCATGACGCATAGCCCGCGTCTTGGCGGTGATCAGTCAGCCCGCCGTTTTGTTCCAGATAAGCGCCTAGATACGCCGTCACCTTGCGCGCACCGTAGTAATTCACATGGTCGCCCTTATCTCTGGTATCCTTGGACCAATCGATCCCCAATCCCTCAAGATGCAGATTCAAGTCCACATAGGGCAGCGCCCGGTCCGCCGCATAGGCAGCAACGCCGTTATGCTTCGCATAGCTCCAGCAGGAAGGAGAAGGCGAGCTGTAAAGAATCAGCTGGATTCCCTGTTCGTCGCAGAGATCCGCAAGCCGATTCAAATACCGCAGCGGTATCTCTTGTATCGGCTCCACCTGATCTGTCCTTTTTACATAATCTCCCTTCGTGTAGGGAGCTATTGTGATATTATAGCGGAACCCCTTAAGTGTATCCGGCTCATTGCGTTTTGGATTCCGCCAGCCAAACAGCAGCGTATCCAACGTCATGTATTTCCACCTGTCATGATATTTGTAGATAGGAAAAAACTGTTGAATTACGCTGCCTGCCGTTTTTTGAAATTCCTCCTGCGAGTCGGAAGAGCGGAACAGCAGATTCGTTTCCAGTAAAATGACTTTTGGCGATTGCCGTTCCAGGACTTCCTGCAGAAAGTAAAACGTATCCTGCAGCCGCTGCCCCGGTACCCCGCAATTATAGCCGGCGTAACCATACTCCCGCCAGATTTCCATGGGAGAAAGGCTGGAATAACTTTCGCTGTCGCCAAGAACCAAATAATCCAAAGTATGTGCCGGTTCCCGTAATATTTGCCGTGCTTGCTTGTCATTCCCTCCCTCCGTATGCATGAGTACGTAAGAAGCGCTTTCCAATAACAAAAGAAGAACCACAACAAATAGTATCGGCTTGATAAGATGTTTGAATCGAGACATGGTTTTCCTCCTTAAAAACCGGCGTAAATCAGATCGATCGGAGCATAACCCGGTCCGTAGGCGCCAAACAGCACGACCAGCAGAATGGCTGCGTAATAACAGCTCCAGCGGAAGACCAGCGGGCGCGCTGCAAGCTTCTCCCGGATGGAAATCCCCCGTTCGTGGAGAATCCCTACGAGCAGCACCAGAAGCAGCCCTACCGCCGCCACGATATAGTCCTGCAAAGAAAGCCCCAGAGCCAACAGCGACCCATCGGTTACGGCAGACCAGGTAAATCCGGTAAAGACAGAGCGAAACATACTCATTCCGGCTTGCAGTCCCTCCGCCCGGAAGAACAGCTCACCGGTAAACACAATCAGCAGCAATTTGACGGTTTGAAGCACCCGCCAGAAAACCCCCTGCCGGCTACGATGCAGCAATGCCGCGGCTTTCTCCGCCAGCGGTTCCAGCGCATTGCCAAGCAGGATCAAAACAAAATAGTACATACCATAGAAAATATAGTTCCAACCGGTCCCATGCCAAAGCCCATTGCAGATCCAAACACCGAATAGCGCCACCGCGGAAGGGATGATTTGCCCCAGATGCTTTCCAAAACGCTTCCGGCTGCTCTTGCCAAGATTTTTCACAAATTTGGTAAGGGAAATCGGGTAGAAAATGAAATCCTTGAACCAGGTCCCCAGCGTAATATGCCAGCGGCGCCAGAACTCGGAGGCGGTTTTGGAAAAAAACGGCTGACGGAAATTTTCCGGGATGCTTACCCCAAATATCTGCCCCGTCCCGATGGTAATGTCGATGCAGCCGGAGAATTCCATATACAACTGAAACGTATAGCAAACAGCTGCCGCAATGACCACGATTCCGCCATAGGACTCATGCTCACCGAACACCAATTTGACCAGCGGGTATAAGCGGTCGGCAATCACGATTTTTTTGAACAAGCCCCACAATATGCGCTGCGCTCCGAAGGTTAGGTTTTGGTAACGCAGCGAAGCGCCTTCATACAAGTCGCCGGCGATCTGGGAATAACGGCAGATCGGCCCTTCCATCAGGACAGGAAAAAAGGACAGATAGAGCGCCAATCTCCCCAAATTGTCATCCGCTTCGATCTTTTCGTAATACACCTCGATCAAATAGGACAAAGCCTGCAGCGTGTAAAAAGAAATTCCCAGCGGCAAAGCGAGCGGCAGGACCGGTACAAGAACCGGGGAAGAAACCCGGTTCAGCAGCGCATTCACCGTCTCACCAAAAAAGTTAAAATATTTCAAAAACAACAGCATGCCTAGCTGTATCCCTATGCCCAGCCAAAGAATGCCTTTTCGTTTTTTGTTGTATCGCGCTTTCAGAGCGCTCTTATCCTCTGCTGTTTTTTTCTGCAGTAGGTAATCTTTTTTACCGGAAGAAAGCCACAAGCCGATGTGATGCATAGAAAAAGTAGAAACCAGCAAATAAACCAGCAGTTTCCCGCTGAACACATAGAAAAAAAGATAGCTGGCAAGCAGGAGGACCTTCCACCGGTGCCGCTGCGGTACCGCCTGGTACAGCAGCAAAACCGCCGGCAGAAACAGAAAAAGATACCAAGGGGAATGATACGCCATGTTACTCTTCCTCTTGCAGCCTCTGAATCATGTCCCACATGGCTTGAGCAGAATTGAAATTGGCGGGAACCAAATCCGCCGGTGTGATCTGCACATCAAAAGCATCTTCGATTTCCGATACCAGGGATAAAATGGAAAGCGATTCCAGACGACCGCCGTCGATCAATTGATCCTCCGTCTCGTAATTCAGGCCCGGATTGATTTCTTCTAACATTTCCAATAATTTTTCCATGCTTTTCTCTCGCTTTCTGTTAGTTGAATGATGTTGCTTCCATCGGAAAATAGTTCAGGCAATCCGTTCGGAAGGCCTCTCTTGCTAGGCAAAAACCATTTTGCTCGGAATAAAATACAACCTGAGGCAAATCACGGCTCAAAAATAGGGAGATCCCCTCGGTTACCGAATACGCGCCTGTCTTTCCGAAAACCAGTGTGTCGCCCAAATGCAGCTCACAAAACGGATACTGCTTGACCAGTACATCGTTCGTGGTACAAAGAGCGCCGCAGACGGTCCATTCGCACCATTTGCCCTCCCGTTGATTCAAATGGAGAATCGGCGGTTTCTTCATGGCCATCATCTGGCCAAAATAGTTTATCTGGTGAATTCCCCCGTCCACGATGCAGTACGCCTGGCCATGATGTCTCTTGCTGTCTACCACACGGGTTACATAATAGCCGCAGGAAGCGGCAATGTAACGACCCATTTCCAAGGTAACCGTCCCGCGGAAGCGCAGCTTGCCAAGCTGTTCCGCCAGCGCGCTCAGCATGACCTCCTCAACAGTATCTTCCTCCGGAAAATAGCAAGCCGGCAGGCCGGGCCCATACTCCAGCGTTTCCGTCTCAAAGCCATGCTCCGCCTTTAGCGCGGCGCACAGATTATCCAATACGGTAAGCTCTTTTTCATATTTGCCCGCAGACTTTTTCTGGGTGCCGGAAAAATACTGAATACCTTCTATCTTCACAAACGAATGAGCTTGGCATCCGGCAACGATATCCCGGAGCAGTCCTTCCTCCATGCCGAACTGATTGCCCGCGGTCAGCCGCAGCAGCACCCGGATCGGCCGGGCATACTCCTCCGCATATCGCACCAGCATCTGCCATTGCGAAAGCGATTCCACCGTAAACACACCGGAACCGATACGCAAGGCATCCTCGATATCCGATTGCCTTTTATAGACACCGGACAGAACAATCTTATCCGGGGGAACGCCGGCTCGCCGGCAAATACGAAATTCTCCGGGAGAACATACCTCCAGGCAATCTACAAGGGGTTCCAGCGCCTTTGTTAAAAAGGGATTGGCCTTCATGGCATAGCACAGCCTCACACCGGGAGGAAGCGCGGCTCTTATGTACCGTATCTGTTTGGCTAGCAAATCCGTGTCAAACACGTAAAAAGGCGTGTCATATTGATCTGCGGCCAGTCTTAGTTTCGTTTCGTTCATCGTCCTTTCCCTCCGTATCGTTCCAGTAATGTTTTTCTGTCTATTTTCCCGTTCCCTGTAACGGGCAGCTCCGGCAGTTGGTAAAAAACAGCAGGTACCATGGGAAGAGGAAGCGATTTCTGCATACGCTCCTTGATTTGCCTCCCGTCCAGGCTGCCGGCATAACAAGCCAGAATGCGGTTTTTCTGACGATCGAAGAGACAGCAGGCCCGTTCCACTTCGGGGTAACCGTGCAGGATCGCTTCGATTTCCTCCAGTTCGATGCGGTGCCCCATATATTTGATCTGGAAATCCTTCCGGCCCGCAAAACACAAATCGTTGTCCGCGTTATAATATGCCAGATCGCCTGTCCGGTAAATCGTTTCCATATAATACGGATTCAGCGGATTGGGAACAAATGCTTTTTGGGTTTGTTCCGGATTGTTGTAATAGCCCAGCGCCAAAGCCGTGCCGGCCACACAGAGTTCGCCAATGGCATCCTGACCGGTTATCAAGCGATCCTGCTCGTCCAATAAAAATACTCTCTCATTGGGAAACGCTTTCCCAATAGGCAAAGTTTCGTCCAATGCGAATTCCCGCTCCACACGGTAATACGTGCAGTTGCAGGTAATCTCCGTCGGGCCGTACAGATTCACATATTCCGCATCCGGCAAATGAGCCTGCCAGGTCCGAAGATGCTTGATCGGCATGATCTCCCCGCTAAACAGAATTTTGTTCACATCAGCCGGGACTTTATAAGTCAGTCCCTTCAGCTGCGTTACCAAGCACAGCGCAGATACCGCCCAGATTAAGGTAGTGACCTTCCGCTCACAAAGATAGTCCAGCAGGAGCATCGGAATCGAAAACAGCCTCTTCGGAATAATGACCAGCGTAGCCCCTACCTTGAGGGCAGAATAGATGTCTTTGACGGATACGTCAAAATCAAAGGGAGCCTGGTTGCCGATCCGGTCCTTCTCCGTAATATGAAACATGTCCGGAAAATAATCCATGAAATCCCGTACCGAGCGATGGCTGATCAGCACCCCTTTGGGAACGCCGGTGGAGCCGGATGTGAAATTACAGTACAGCGGATCGGTATCCTGCGCCTGCACGCGAACAGACCGCAGCAGAGCGTCATCTATGGCGCCGGCCTCCAATTCGCGGTAATCCAATACCATTCCGGTTGTTTCCAACTGCATGAGCAGTTTTCTTCCCTCGCCATGGGTAATGATACAGGCAGGCTGGGTAACCGCCAGAATCCGGGCGACCCGAGGCAGCGGCTGCTCGGGAGAAAGAAAAACATAAAAACACCCCGCATAGGCAATCCCAAGAAACGAAATCAACGCTTCTACGCTCTTCTCCAGGAGCACGACAATCGGCTGCCGAGGCGCGGTCAATTTGGCCAAGGTACTGCCGGCGCGCCGTGCTCTTTGCTCAAGCTCCTCATAGCTGCACCGACTCCGATCGTCCTCCACCGCTGTTTTTTGCGGATACACGGCAGCGGAATGTTCCAGATATTCCAAAACAGTTCTCATGTTTCCTTCTCCTCTTTCCTGGCTTCCATCTGAATCGGCAAGTGAATCCGCGCAATAAAACGCTCGTCTTCCCTTTCTACGGCAAAGGTCCCATTCATCTGCCGTACAATTTTTTCGCATGTCTTTAATCCAATACTGGTGCTTTCTACCGGCTGGCCATCCGTTTTGATGCGGTTTGCCAGCTCGATACACAGCTTACCGTCCTCCAGTGATTCCTTGACGGACACCGGCGCAAGAGGATCGGCGTATTTGAAGATATTGCAAAAAAGATTGTCCAAAAGCCTCCGTAAAAAATGAATATCCACCGTAATGGAACAAGGAGTATCCATGCTTTCTGTCGTGACCAAAAAGCCGTTGCTCTGCAAGTACAGAATGGGTTCTCCCAACAACTGCTGCAGCAGGACCGGCGCATCGTAAGTATCCGGACTCATTTCGATATCGTCTTTCCCAAACACCAGAAAATATTGAAACAATTTATCGGATAGTTCTTTCAGCTGAAGCGATTTGGCTTTGCTTACTTTGATGTATCGTTCCATTTGCTCTTCTGACTGATAGTCCTTGCTTTCCAGGATATCCAAATAGCCAATCAACGAAGTGAGCGGCGTACGGATGTCGTGGGACATAGCGGTAATCAGTTCGCTGTTTGCCTCCCATGCCTTTTTCTCACTTTGTATTTGCGCGACGATGGAGTTTCGCATTTTGTCCACGTTTCGGGCGAGCAGTGCAATTTCATCGTTTCCCTTGCTGCTGATATTCTGCTCCATATCACCCTGCCCAATCAGCAAAACCTCTTTGGACAGACGCGAAATATGACCGGTAATGGAAGAATGATAGAACAGCAGGACAATGGCAAAGGTAACAAAAAACAAAACCAGAGAAACAATGTCTACCAGGGAATACCAGTCTGTTTCCGAATAATCAATAATGGATATCGCATACGTACCATCGGTAAACTCCACCGGAAAGTACCCCAGGTCATACCAGAGATTCTTACTGTATTCCGAGTCTTCCGTTTGGCTGCCGCCGTCCGTCTGCTGTCCTTGGCCGATTTCCGTATCGGTAACAGCATCCGACGAGTTCAGTATGGTAGAGTCGATTGCTCCCAACACGCTGTCATCCCACCAGCCGGATTCATAAAGGATCTCATCACCGTCATACACAATCAAATAAATATTCTGTTGTGTTTTAATCCAGTATGAAATCTGCTGGACATTTTTCGTCGATAGCCGTTGCTGTTCCACAAACTCCGTTAAGGACGACCGGTATTGTTCTTGCCGAAAGGAAACCGCTCCGTCGTTCATATAGAACCGCTCCACCGCCCAGCAGCCGCCCAAGCTAGCCAGCCAGGACACAAAGCAGCTGAGCACAAACCCGACCACCAATACAACAAACAGTTTGGCACGCAACGAAAACAGGCGCTGCCATCCCCTAGATTTCATCGATCTGATACCCCTTACCCCATATGGTACGAATAATCAGCGGTTCGTTTAAGTCTGCTTCCAGTTTCTTGCGCAGCTTCACAATATGTACCATAATCGTGTTAGCGGAAGCAGGAAGAAATTTTTCATGCCAAACATTCTCATAAATGGCTTGCGCATTCTGCGGCTCTCCTCGCTTTTTTACCAAATACATCAGAACCTGAAACTCCGTATCGGTAAGGTCCACTTTCTGACCGTCCCGCCGTACGCAATGTGTGGTCGGATTAATCAAAATGTTTCGGATCCGGATGTCCGAATCGGGAATCGTGTTGTCGTCTTTCCCTTTGTATACAAAATACCGTCTCAGCAAGGATTCTACTTTCATCATGAGCTCAGATTGGGAGAAGGGCTTCACCAAATAGTCATCGCCCCCGTTGAAATAGGCAGCCTCTTTGTCGGTTTCCTTGGATTTTGCAGTCAAAAACAGGATAGGTGCAGAAGAAATCTTCCGGATTTCCGTACAGGTTTCCAGACCGGACAACACCGGCATCATAATATCCAGAATAATCAAATCGATTTCCGGATTCTGCTCCACGGTTCGGATGGCCTCCCGTCCGTTGGCCGCCTCCTGTACGTAATATCCTCGATTGGTCAGCTGTATGTGCAGCACATCCCGTATATCCGGATTGTCATCTACCACCAGTATTTTGACGAACGTCTCCATCCTTGCTCCCCTTTCTGTCTGCATAGCACCAAGCAGAGCAAGATTGGTACGACCTTGTCCACCGGCAACATCTCCAATGATTTGGGATTGTGTTTCCAGACTATTTTACCACAGATTCCGGCGCAGAAGCCTTTCGCCGCCCGGTATTAAGAATTGTTAAGATATGAAACAAGAAAAGCATAACAGGAACAGTACGGGAAAGGCCTTACGGGAACTACAATCGAAAAGGGCTTCTGCTATCCGGATCAAAATGGCCTGATTGCAATGGAATCAGCAGCGCCTCCGCGGCGGATATCCGGCCGGAAGGCAAAGGAATCCAGACACGCGCAGCATGTTCTGTATGAAAATATAACACGGCGGCCAACTAGCCGCCGTATGCGTTTTCCTGGCGAGGGCTCCCTCTCCGCCATGCTCACCGTGTTCCAAGAGGGACAAAGAAACAAGAAGCAGCCGAATCATGGTTCGTAAACAACAGCATTACCCAGCTAGTACAAAACGATACTAGCGGATCAAGGACGAGAATTCTTCAGGCAGGTACCCGTTCCAGGAAACTATCCTGTCGGGCAGGATTCCACAACCGAACCAGCGGAGTGAGCGCAACGTTCCAGCATCCGGAACGCTGCATTTTCTTATTTTAACATATCATTCTTTCTGGCAAGAATGGCAGCCGCCACCGTACAGGCGGGGCAATCGCAATACGGCTCTCCGGCTTCCTGGATTGCCTTTGCATGCGCCGCTATGTTCGCAGCCTGATCTGCTCCGAAATATTCTATTCCCTTTGCCGACTGGGCAAAACCGATTAAGGAGTCAATCGGCATAATATCTTCTTCCAGTTCTTGGATAAACTTTTCGGTTTCCGCGCTTTCCGCATCGGTTCCCACCGCGGCCAGCCAACTCTGGGCTGCCGCTTTGGTTTCGCTGCTGCAAGTCGGTGCGTTTATTAACTCACGTGTTTTTTCCGCAATCTCCTGTAATACTTTCTGATCCATGATTCCTACACCTATTTTCCATTAAAATTTTCCTCTATTTTATCATAGTTGTGCGATTGGTACAAGATTCAATCTCCGAATCTTGAAAATTCCTCTTCAGGATGCAGGTCCTCCGTATTCAGGCTGTCCAAGCGCCATTCCACTCTAAGTCTAAGTCTAGAAACGATTTTTGTCTTTGCAGAAAGAAATGGATGCGAACGTCCCACCACAGCCGCGATAACACAATGTCCAGTGTCTGAAAATAATAGTCATTCCATTTGCTGAGAACAAAGCACGTATTGCCGGCCATGCGCCGCTTCATCGACGATACAACTTTTCCGTTATCAAGGGAGAATCTTTTCAGTTTATCAAATCAATTTGTGCATTATCGGCAAGCCATTTATTGCGATACTCAGTTAAAACATCATTCTCCCAGACATGTGCTTCTATATATTTAAGATGGTCGTTAATATTTTTATCCGCAGGGTAAATACCCCTGTAAGAGACATAAAAGGACCGAATCGCCTCTCGAAATAGTGGTATAGAACCATTTTTACACCGTCTCCCATAAAAAACAAATAAAGAATACCAATAACAACAGTTTCGTATCGAAGTTTAAACTCTCATCTTTGCGAATAATACAAAATAAGTAAAGCTCGAAATGTAATATCGCACAATTTTTTTATTGGGGTTTTCCAATCAGTTTCTAACTGCTGACCGCCGTAAGTACCAATACCCTTTAAGGTATCTTCCAGAGCCGGAATATTACAAATACCATGTTCATCAATGGAACATGCAATTTCATCGACCGCTTCTTGTAACACAGAAAGATACGGTACAACTCCGCATCTTGCAAACCATTCGATATATTCTAAGTTATAATTTTCCGATTTGCTGTGATATCCAACAGATGTCGGGGCGGGTAATAGACAGTCTTGCTTGATCAAGAGTCCCTGCGATGGGAAACAGCCGAGAGTACCGAGCGAATAACCCACCCAAGAATTTGCAGTTTTACCGATAAGCTCGGGGCGGTCGGTTTTCATCATTTGAGCAATGGAATCAGCTAACATATTTATATTTTCCTTCGTCTTCCACGATTCGGTATGCGCCAAAATATCCAAATGATAACGACAAGGCCATTTTTCATCATCATGGAAGACATAAGTAATACCGCTTGGATTGGTTCTGCTGGGTCTGCCTTTGTGTGGGCGAACGATATCCAAAATCGAATCAACTTCCAGCACTCTGCGAAAAGAATCAAGTGAAAGCTGAATTTGAGGTTTGATATCGATCAAATCGTCATAGCCAGCTCTTGCAATACAGGCGCAGCGGATTAAATTTTGACCGTTTGCTGCGTAACGAAATTCATCAAAATATTTTCCTTTTGTTCTGTAACAAGGATCGGTTAATTCTGTGGTAACAAATGCTTTCATTGCGCCTTTCAGCACAGGATTCTCTTTTCCTACCGCTTTTTCAGCAAGATATTTTGTACCGACTTCTTGATTCTCATAAGGCCCGGCATCTCTGTTGGGACCATGAAAACCGTTTCCAATCCATCCGTTTTCTTTTTGACAGGTTGAAATCAATTTATAAAGCGGTTCTGTCACGATCTGTTCCTGCAGTTCCGCTTCTTCTTGGGATGTTATGCTGCCGAGAACTTCTTTTTTCACACGAAGTTTGATCGAAGGATTGGCATGGGCAAGAAGAAAATCTATTGCGCTTTGCATTTCATACCGCATCATTTCCCTCCATCGAAAAATGTAGTCTTTGCTGTTTTCTCCTGACTGTAGGCAATAAGAAGAGTCTGGTGATGTATAATAAACAAGCGGAGCAAGTTTTAAGCTCTTGCTCCGCTATGGCGGAGACGCGGGGATTCGAACCCCGGCGCCAGTTACCCGACCTAACGGTTTAGCAAACCGTCCCCTTCGACCTGCTTGGGTACGTCTCCACAAGACAGTGCGAATCCGAATAAGCACTTTTCTTTTCTGCAACCTTCCATCCGGGAAAGTAAGCTTTTATATTGTACCACATATTTCCCAGCAGTCAAGCCATCCTCTTAAAAATTTTCTATCCCGTTTTGCGGATTACCATACCTGTGTTACAGTAAACCTGAAACATGGCGGAGTCCGGTTTCTGGGAGGTCCGGTAACACAACTTAGACCACGAATCCGCCATTGGGCGCCAACACCTGTCCGGTAAAAAACGCCGCTTCTCGGGATGCCAGAAACCGTACCGCACCGGCTACGTCAGCCGGGCTCCCCAGCCGGCCAAGCGGCGTCTCCTCCGCCAGCGCGTCCAGGGCATCCGCATCCAGATTGTTTACCATATCGGTTTGAATGACCCCGGGTGCCACACAATTAACCCGAATCCCGGAAGGCCCCAATTCCTTCGCCAGCGACCTCGTCAAACCGATCACCGCCGCTTTTGAGGCAGAATAAGCCGCCTCGCAGGAAGCCCCCACCTGTCCCCACATGGATGAAACATTGATAATGCATCCTTCCTGCCGCCGAACCATGTCAGGTATTACCGCTTGACAGCAGTGAAAAACCCCTTTTACATTCGTATCGAACAGCACATTCCATTCTTCCTCCGTCATATCGGTCAACAAACCGAACCAGGCAGCGCCGGCATTATTCACCAGCACATCCACCTGCCCACATTCTTTCCGGATGGACTGAAATGCGCTTTTTACCTGTTCTGCCTGCCGGATATCCACCTGGTACAGCCGAATTCCGCCAAGTCCGGTCCCTTGGCGGCATTCCTGCTCCCATTCCTGCAAAAGCGACGACGCCGCTGCCTCATTCCGATGATAAAACCCTGCCACGAAATCACCCTGCCGGGCAAATTGCTTGGCGATTTCCCGGCCAATTCCCCGGGATGCTCCCGTAATCACGATCGTTCGAGACACCAGGTGTTCCTCCCCGCCGGGTTCCTCCGGCTGATTCCATCAAAGTATTTTCGACATCAACTCACAATAATAGGCCACTAGCTCGAACTTGGCATCCGGTGCAATCCGATGATCCGGACAAGGCAGATAGCCGCCCAGGGCGATCAGAGAACGGAGCCGTTCTACTTCTTCCTCCACCGCTTTTTTATCTCTGGCAAATACCGTCTTGTTCATGCCGCCCACACCCCGCAGCTCCTTGCCATACTGAGCCCGCCAAGTACCGATGTTTCCGCCCCAGGTTCCCACTTCAATGGGAAACATGGTATTGACGCCATTGGCCAGCCAGATGGGCACCAACCGATCAATGCAGCCGTCGCAGTCCACGGACACAATTTTGACGCCATAGGACTTCAGCAGGTCGGTGATTCTCTTATAATGGGGCGCCACAAATTCTTCAAAGACAGCCGGAGAAACCAACGGCCCATTTTTAAAACAGATGTCTTCCCAAAAATGAGCATAGTCAAAAGCAATCCCGGCCTCCAGAATCTTCGCCGCCACCTGATACATCAGATTGGCGAAGGTATCGATCACCTCTTTGTACAGCTCTTCGTCGTCAGCATAGAGATAGCTCAAATGAACCACGCCCAGCAGGTTCCGGATGTTTCCAATCAAAGAACCGCAGTGCAATCCAAGCGGGAGCTCGGAGAACGTCTCTCGGAATTGTTTCATGGCAGGGATATTGATCCGATCTTCCGAAAATTTCAGTTTCGGCAGATACTGCTCCTCCCACGCCCGGCGATCTGTCAGCGTCGTCCCCACCTCCGAGGGAATGGAAACCACGCCCGGCACCACTCGGATGACTAGGCCGGACGGATCCCGCATCACCTGCGCACCATCCGGTTCGGTCTCCAGAATCTCTGTTTCAAAACAAGGCAGCAGCCCATTGTTTCCTCCAATGCACGAATTCCAGTTGAAATCAAAACCAAGCTGGCTCATTACATGTCGATCGCCTTTCCCATTGTCGCCGCAGCGTTTGTAGTCGTCTGCATCTTCTTGCGAAATGTGACCCTCTTCCGCCCATTTATCCAGCGTTTCCGGCCAGTAGCCAAACGACACCAGCGGCATTTTTTCGTAGTTTTCATAATTCAGAATCGCCATGACATTTTCCCGTAAAGTCATCCTGTCTTCCCCTTTCCGGTACCATATTTATTTTAACCCCTATCATAACGAAAAGTCTGGTAAAAAGCAAGAGGAAAATCGGCCTGTTACCGGATTTTTTTCTTCATAGCGGAATAGATACGCATCCTGCCCCACCAAACGCACGGTCTGATTTTTACCGGGAGACAGACCCTTCCCCTTCATCCAATTTTGCACTTTTTCCCGGCAACGCCGCTCCGGCGTCCAAAGCTCCCGCAAGCTTTCCGGCGGCAAATCCGACCAATCCGAAGAAAAATAGTCAAACAGCAGACAACATTTGAGTTTTTTACCGCCATCCGGCAGCAGGCCAGCCGCAAACTCCGCCAGCGCGTCATACGTTCTACGGGAAGATAACGGCTGGAACAAATATCCCCTCTCCTGGTAAAAAAGGCCAAGACGCCGGTATAATTCATAAGCATCCTCAAAAAAAGGCAATAAGTAAGAAAGCGCGGTGGCAAAGCGGCCGGAATTGTAATAGCGATCCAGAACGTACTCCACCCGTTTCAATTCCAACAAATCGTTCACAGACAAATATCGGTTGGAAAGAATTTCGTAAGGCGGCACAGCAGAAAAACAGTAGGCATGCTCTTCTACCATACTATGAAATGGTGCGCCGGACAGCAGCTTCAAAAAGCCAAGCTGAACTTGGTGGGCGCCCAACTCGTAAACCTGACAAAAGGACCGCCGGAACAGTGCCAGCGTTTCATAGGGAAGTCCCGCGATCAGATCCACATGGATGTGGATGTTGGCAGGTTCCAGCAGCGTACGGATGTTCTGAAAACATTTTTCTAAATTGGCGATTCTGCTGCTCGCCTGCAATGCTGGCTGATACGTGGATTGGATGCCGATCTCCAACTGGATTCTGCCCGTCTCCGCCTCCCGAAGAAGCTCCAAAAGCGCAGGGCGGAACAGGTCTCCGGCCACTTCAAAATGGAAATTGGTCTGCTTCCTCTTGCTCTGCTGAAGAATGTATTGGATGATACGATACGCACGTTCCGGTTGGCAATTGAACGTCCGATCCACAAATTTCACTTGCGGCACGCCGGCCGACAAAAAACAATCTATATCGTGGAACACCCTCTCTTCCGGTAGAAGCCGGACGCTCCCGCAGGCGGAAGACAAACAATAGGCACAGCGGAACGGACATCCCCGCGACGCCTCATAGTAAAGAATGCGGTTGGTAAAAAGGGGAACATTCTCTTCCTGGTATGGGAATGGAAGCTCCGCCAGATTCTCCACCGGATTGGCCGATATTCTCTTTCCGAGACAGCGGTATCCAAAGAAGTCCGGTATAACAAAATCAGGATTGGCTCTGACTGCCAGGAAAGTAAAAAATGCGCGCTCCCCTTCCCCAACAATCAAATAGTCATAATCATCCTCCCCAATCGTGGCATTGCCAAAAGACACCTCCGGCCCGCCCAATACAATCTGGCAGTCTGGAAGCGCTTTGCGCACATCGCCAACCAGCTTTGCCACAATAGACACATTCCACAAATAAACGGAGAAAGCAACTACATTCGGCCGACATTCCAAAATACTGTAGCGGATACGGTCGTAGCCATCATTAATCGAATACTCTTTTATCCAGATTGCTTCCAATTTGATACCATATTGTTCCGCATAATTCCTGCTTGCACAAGCAAGGGAATGCACCGCCAGATTAGAATGGACAAATTGAGAATTGAGTGCGCAAAGAAGAACCACAACCGACACCTCCATCCGGCATACTACCGGAAGACAGGTAAAAAGTCAAGATTTTTCAATATTTGCTCATCCTACTGCTTTGTACCGTGGTACGTTGTAAAAACGGTTCCAGCCCACATTCCCCACACATGCGCATTCGTCCGAGCCCCCATTTTACTAAATACGAAATTTCTGCAAGGATACCGCCAAACCGACTAAAACGCAATACCTTTACAAAACAACGAAAGCATCTTATAATCATCTCAGCAAAGCAGAGGGGGCGTTTCATTTTGATGGAAGAATGGGTTTGCGGCGCGGTATGCTGCACGGTAAAAAGCGGAGTGCGCCACTACCTATTGATTGAAAACGAGTCCGGGCACATCGGATTTCCGAAGGGACACCAGGAGGGAGAGGAATCGGAAGAAGAAACCGCGCTGCGGGAAGTACAAGAAGAAACCGGCATCACAATTCGGTTCGATCCGATCTTCCGCCGCAGCTATTCCTACTGTTTCCCGCGGAATATTCACCGCCCGTTTGACACGCAAGCCAACGCAGTGCAAAAACACGCCACCTACTTTTTGGGGCATTTCGCCCCCTCCCAACCAATTCGAATTCAGGAAGAAGAAATTCGCCGGTACTGGCTGCTGCCTTTCACCGCCGCACTCGAACGCCTCAACTTCCAGCAAGACCGTTTGATTCTGGCCGGCGCGGAACAGCAATTATCTCTTCAACAGCAGAACTATGCCTGGATCCTTTGGGATTGGAACGGCACGCTGGCGGATGACCTGGAGATTTCCCTGCGCTGCGTCAACGATACGCTCCGGAAAAGGAACCGGGAAGCCATCACCCTGGAACAGTATTATCAATACATGGATACGCCCATCTCTCGTTTCTACGAGCATCTCTTTGATTTGGAACAGGTGCCTTTTCAGCAGCTTTCTCTGGAATATCACGACGGATACACACAATATATTACGCCCGATTCCCTGATGGAGGGAGCAGCTGGCGTCCTGCAGACAATACAGGAACACGGCATCGCGCAAATGATACTGTCCTCCTACGCACAAAAAGAACTTCTTACCTATACCGGATTGTTCGGCGTCCAATCCTTTTTCCAAGTCATCTCCGGCGCAGACGATTACCTGGCGGCGGAAAAAGCAACCCGCGCCAAGCGCCTATTGGAAGAATACAACGTGGACCCCCGCCAGGCATTGGTGGTTGGTGATTCCCTTCCCGACTATACGATGGCCAAGCAAATCGGAGCGGCGTGTGTGCTGATCGCCAAAGGCCATCAATCCCGTCAAGATCTGGAGTCCTGCGGCGTAACGGTATTGGACGATATCCGCCAGCTTCCGCCTCTGCTATTTCCGAACGCCGATCACGAGCCAAAATAGCGCTGCACTTCCGCCTCTGTCAGACCAAAATAACTGATCGCGCTGGATTTCAATTTTTCTACGCGCTCTACCCCGTTTTTACTCACATAATCCCGGAGATCCTGCACACAGCCCTGCCAATAGCCCAAATTGCGGTTCCAGCGTTTCTGGTCCCGCTCCATGTCCGGAAGCATCAGCCGGTACAGCTCGTCGATCTTAGCCAGCACGGTCTCCGTGGAAAGGGTCGTTTTACAGTGAAGCGACAGCCGGGTAAAAAACAAGTCCCGGAATTCGTCATTCTTCAGCAGATGCCTGGTCATCGTGGTGATATCGCTATCGATGCCGCTGGTACGCATCATATAACCAACGGGATCCGTCTGAGTCAGCATCGCCATATCCAGATCGAACAGGATCCAGTGGAATTTACCATCGGCCTCCGTACTCTTGTAATACCGAACGTTGGATAGATCTTTGTTGCCGCTGTACGCTTCCAAAATGAACCAATCGATGGTAGACTCAAAATCCAGCCTCGCTTTCACGTACTCGTAGTATTCGCTTACCCGCATGTCATGATTGGAAACATATCTTTTGAGCGCCATAAATTCCTTGTTGTCCCCATACTCCGCCAAACCGGTTCCCTTTAGCAGCGTCACGCTCTCCGGTGAAACGTTCTCGTGGGCCGCCACAAATTCTGCATTGATCCGCTCCCGCAAAATGTAGATGCCCCAGAACTCTCCATTCAAATACAAAACGCAATGACGCTGGGCCTGCAGCAGCAGCGACGGCATTCCGCCGGCAGCCACAGCGGTAAGCAGTTCATCTCGCATCATGGCCACCGTACTGTCCTGAGAGCCGGAACGCACCACCAAAGTAGAATATTCGGTAATCTCCGGCTGGCTTTCAAACAAAGCGTACTCGATGGAAGACGTCCCATATTTGGAACGGAATTTCACCTGAAAAGACTTCTTCTTCTCCGCCCTGCCCCAATCGCCAAAAATTTTCAGGCCGCAGTCAGCGCTGAATCCGGTATTGTTCCCATCGTAAAAAGAAATATTGGCCCGTTTCTCCCAATCCTGGTGGAAATTCGCCCCATAATACGGTTCTTTATCCGAAGCATTGGGACCCAGCACGTAAATACCGGTTTCCCAGTCCCATAGGTTATCCGGATCGGTAGCGATGTTTACCACGGGAAGGGTATGGTTTTCATTGATAAAATAATTGCTGGTGGTAATCCAGCTGTCCACTTTGCCTTCCACAACGGAGAAGGAACGAACCACCGTGGTCTTATCGATGCGGAATGGTTCGGTGTACCGAAAACTGGATGAGGTGGGCACGCTGCCGTCCAGCGTATAATAAATGGCGCCTTCACCGGACAAAGCGATTTCCATAGTGGTCACATTGTTATACGACCCCGGCGCGGTCAGGGCAACCGGAGCAGACGCAACCAGCCGTTTTCCCCCTGCATTGTCCTGTCCGGGCGATGGGGTGGCAAAATAGAAGAACCCTGCGGCGCCATCCATCCGGCCATAACTTCCGCCATAAGACACGCCTGCCACAAACAGGCAATCCACACAATCGCCGGCAGAAGAGAACAAATACAGTTGGTCCGCGATACCGTCGATTCGGAAATTAGCATGCTTATATTGAGAATTGCTCAACGATTCCACACCAGAGGCGATAATCACGTAGCTCTCACCGGGCGCCAGCGTTTTATCCGGCAGCCGCCACTTTGTCTTCTTGTCATACTTATTACTCATGTAATAGTCGCTGAGGTGAATCGGCGAACTGGAACGGTTCTTCAATTCCACCCAGTCATAATATTCCCCGTCGCTCTGCTGAAGATAAGCAAAATTGGTGGACATCACTTCATTGATCACCAAGCCGCCCCGATTTTGGTCCCGTTTAGCAAAATAGGCTTCCAGTCCGGCATCGGTATTGGGGAATCCAGGCGTCGCCTGGATTCGGACCTCAAATCGGCCGGTCTCGGCAGAAGTCCGCACCAAAGCATAATCCGCCTTCAAATCGGTATACGAGACAAGATCGATCAAGTCACCGTTGCTGGCATACAAATAGACCCGTTGAGACACCGTGCTTAGTTTGAAATTGGTATGCAGCTCCCGTCCGCTTACCGCGCGATCCTTGTCGGATGCAAACACCAAAAGAACCTCTCCCGGCTCCAGTACAACAGAAGGAAATTTCCATTGCGTCTTATTGCTGGTGCTTTCCGAAAGATGATACCCCGCTAGATCAACGGCAGTCGTACCGTAATTAGTGATTTCCAGCCAATCGGAGTAATCGCCGTCCTCGTCGGTCACCCCGACTTTGTTGGACGCCATCAATTCACTGATAAGAATCAGCGTCCCTTCAGGCTGAGGGCCCGGAGTGATATCGCTGGGCCCGGGGGTCGATGTCTCTCCCGGATTGGAAGGGCCCTGATACGGCAGAAGATAGCGGTTTACAACATGGTTCACAAACAAAGCAAATGCAACAAAAACAACAAGCAAAATAAGTAAAATGGTTATCTTTCGTAAACGATATCTGGAACTCATGCTGCGTTACCTCTTGCTATAAATTATCAGGTACAGAATAGCATGTCCCCTGTCTCTTGTCAAATAAAAATACCGGTTCATTTGGTATAAAATCTTCGAATAAATAAGAATCAAAATCCGATGCAAGCTGGGAAAGCATTTCCGGATTGCGGATGGTCCAGGCGAAGGCCGTCACCCCGTACAGCCGCCGGCAGAGTCGGAAAGAAACGTCCCGTTTGTCCGATATTCGATAGGCCAAAAAATCCGGACAAGTCAGCCAATTACACACCAACGGCTGACAAACAAAACGCAGAAGCCTGCCCGGCCAGGCCCTCCCTCTTGTAAAAGATTGGGCTAGCTGCCCACGCAGTACACGGGGACGACGCAGCCGAAACCACAACAAAATCAGAGGATGAAAGGATTCCACACAAAACAGGCCGTCATAATGATCAAACAGACAGGCGGCTGCCCGGCACAGCGTAAAAATCCGGGAGGTTCCTTTTAGTTCCACAATCAGCGGCACGCTTCCGTTCACCAGCTCCAGAACGTCACCCAGAGTGGGAATGCGCTCGTCGCTTTCCAACAACGTATACCGCCGCAGCTCCGCCGCGGTCAACTGCGCCACGGCAAGGTTCTCCCCGCAAAGACGTTTCAGATCCGCATCGTGAAACACCACCGGCACATTATCCCGGGAAAGACGAACATCCAGCTCGATGCCAAAATCCCGTTGAGCCGCCAGACCGAATGCCGGCAGCGAATTCTCCGGAATACCGAAAAACCTCCCATGCAGCCCGCGGTGCGCATAGGGAATCCGCCAAACGGAGTGTTTCATTCGGTTGCGTCCGGAAGGACGAATTGCCAGCACATAACACCCCATCCCTCCCAGCAAAAGCAAAGATACCACGACAAGCGCCATCCCATTCCCTCCTTTACCAATTCTTAACCCGCTCAGTATACGCCGCCGCCTCGAAAAAGACAAACCGGACAGATCCAATTCACTGAAATGGATCCCGGTTAATTTCTTCATCTAATTGTGTGTAAACGCTTAGCCGATTCGAACTGTCGCAGGTGGCCAGAAAGACGTTTTCCACACCCAGGATGCCTTGTGCATCCAGCTGTTCGTTCAGCCAGGTCTGGTCATTTCCGGTAAAATGCAGGTTTTCTTCCAATACCTTTCCGTCTACGATGACGGTTACCACCGGTTTGTCCTGCGGTAAATCCAAATTCATATCCCGCACGGTAACCGGCCGGGACATGGTTCGGGGAAGTATGGAAAGCTTTCCGTTTCCTTCTAAAATAGCTGTCTGAATGTCAGCCAGATTGAAAAAACCGCTGATGCGGCATTGTGTTAGGAATTCATTGATATCTAGTTTCGCTTTGGCAAGATTTTTTTTGTACAGCTTCCCGTTCTCCAGCAAAATGATAGGATGACCAGAAAAGAAACGGCTCATGGCCAAGGATTTTCTGGATAGGATTGTGATGAGCAGAGCGGCCAGCGCGTATAGGACCATGGCCAGCAGCGGTTTGAGAAAATCATCCTCCAACGCGGTGGCCATTTCCGCGGCGATGGATCCAATGGTAATGCCATTGATATAATCGAACATATTCAACTCCGACATCTGTTTGTTTCCAATCAGCTTCGTGAGCAGAAACAATGCCACAATGGAGCCGATGGTGGTAAGCGCAACATGCAGTAATTCCATTATTGGGAACCTCCAAGCAAAAAGTCCTGAGCCGGAAATACCGTCTCAGGACTTAGGTTGCGCAGGAGAAAAGAATTTATGTAGACGACCGCCTGTTTCCTTTCTTTTTTCCCAGTACAATGGCGACGATTAGCACAGCGGCCGCCGCTGCAATAGCCACAGAGACGATGATAAATTGGCTTGGCGTCAATCCCAATATCGTATTCTGTTTCGCCCGGATGATTGCATCCGCCGCTTCCCGGTTCAAAAAGGAATAAGCAAAACGACCGCCCGGCGCCACGTCGCCATTCACGTAAAAGTCCATCACGTCGCCGTCCGTCTGCATGTTGTCCGACCATTTATAATTCAGCTGTACGAAAGAATCCGTCATGCCAAGCATCGAACGGGGAACCGCAAGCTGAAGCACGCTACCCTGTACTTTGTAGGAAACCTCTCCTACCGTCTCCCAGTTCCAGCCACCTGTACTTTTTTCCAGGTACGCCACCGTATCGGAAGGCGATTGCCGGTTGATGACATATTCAAACCCTTCCCAATCCCGGGAATCTTTCGTTGCCGCCTGCGTGTCCAGGAACAAACGCATCCAGGCAGGATCGCTGGGACTGGTCAAGTCCTCCGCGGTTTTTACGTAGAAATATATGTTGTCCTGGTCGTAACAAACTTTCGTGGAAACAATGTCGTTCCGCATGGTTTGATTGGTATAACGAGTTCCTTTCCAGCCTGGCGTATCCCGGTCATAGGTGTTGTTGGCGTAGTGATCCTGAGAGGCAATGGCATCCCATTGACTCAGATCGCCGTTGAAATCGATGGTATGCGGCTCTTCCGCCACCGGCGCGGCATTGGTGCCCTTAAATTTCCGAATATTGGCCACCAGCTGGTAATAATAGTAGTCTTTCAGTTCTCCCTTGGAGGGCTCGATGTCCCGGGAATGCTCGTCATCGTATTGATCGGGGAACGCGTTCGGCGAACCCTGCCATGTCTCAAAACGACCGGCAATCCATTCGTTCCACCCGGTGACAAAAACAAAGTTGGGATCAACTGATAGAGCGTAATCCCATTGCTCCTGAAAATTCAGGCCATAGTACATGGAATTGGCAATATCCTTGTTGACCAAAATGGTTTCTCCTCGGTATTGATACTGATAGGAGTAGTTTTCCTGCTGTGTGTGACTTCGGCCAAACACGCCGCCACGGTAGTCATTCATGGCGACCAAGCCATGTTCGCTGGCGTTCTGCGCTATGCCAACGGTCATCTGCTCCACAGAGCCGTCCTCCCGCACGCCATATTTGGTTTGCGGATAGACGGACAGCCATCCCCAGCTCTCCTGCGTAGCCGGCGTTTCGGTAAAATAGCTAGGATCGTTCTTGCGGAAAGTAAAAAACTCTAAAATCTCTTTTTCCAGCTCATTGATGGTGCTGAGGTTATCGGGATGCGCCATCATCAGCGGCTTGCCCTCCCAATAGAACCAAGAATCCTGGAATTTACCTTTTTGATAAATGTCCTTGTAAACGGACTTGATTTCCTCCGCCGACTCGCTGGTAGCGGCAAACTGCATCATGAAAGCGATCTTCGGCGCGTTGATGCCATCCGCTCTGGCCTCCTCCATCACTTCCAGCAAAGCGGTATAGGCCGGTTTCCAGGTAAACGTACCATTGGTGCAGTCAAAAAACAGCACATCCACCCCCGCGTCTGCCAGCAATTCCACCTGTTTGCGGAGCACATATTTGTCCGTACTCCGATAATAGCCGTAAATCGGCTCATTCCAGAAATATGCCCCTGCCAAATAGTTGTTCCAGATAGGATTGTTATAATCGAGCATGATATCCGGATACTGCTTACTGATTTGCGTTACGTTCCGCGGCTCGTTGTTGGCAAAATTGTAGTGCCAGGTCCAGTAAAAAACCCCCACGAATTTGTCCTGACGCGGTCCCCCGGTGTCCTCGTTTCCCGGCAGCGTTCTTCCCAGCCCGTCTTCCGCCACCCAAGTGGTGGGATCAATGTTACTCGCCGCACGTACCGGAACGACGCCTGCCAGGCTGGACAGCAGCAGAGCGAAGCTCAATACCAACGCGGGAAAAGCCAAACCAATCTTGTTGCGCATGTTGCCGAACCCTCCTTAAGAAAGCACAATATCAAAGCTATAAATGAATGACTATATTATACATCCAAAGATGGTCGGGTTACAACAGACAGAACGGATAAAAAATTTAGGGTTTTTTGCAAGGGGGGGAGAAATATTTGTCCAATTATATTGTGAGTGGTTACCTGATTGAATATGGTTTTCACAACAATTTCGAGCAAACCTAGTTGGCAATATATTAATATTCTTATGATCCTGGGGGGCGCACTGGTAAGAATAATAAAAAATAGTATTTGTTTTTAAGTCACCGAAAGACATTACACTATGAAAACCCTTGCAAATACAGATTTTTTCACCTGTTAAGGTACTTGAAAGCGGACTTTTTTTGAAACTTTGGTGCCCAAATGGTACTCGAATTTCTTACGGCGATATAAAACAATACAAGCATATATAAAGAAATACCATAATTATCGAGGGCGAAAGCACTCGGTTGCTTTCGCCCTCTTGTCTGCCACGCAAGCATAATCATTTGTACTTGTCAATGGCGGGCAAAGCCCCTCCCCTGTTGTCAAGATAGAAACAACCGAAAAATTGTAAAAATTTTGTGACCCCGGATAAAGCCACAACGCAAAAAGACCGCCGTACCAGGTGACTTGCTCACCCGATACGACGGTCTATGTTTTTATTATTTTAGTTTGTACTTCTGCTTTTTACGGTTTTTCTTGCCGAGCTGATGATGTACCACAAGAGATATACGATAGCTCTGACGAAAGCGAACACCGCAATCACGAACCCGAACAACGCCCCGATAATGGCATTGAGTGCCAGAACTGCCACGTCGCTTGAAATGCTCCTTCTCCCGATGGGAATGACAAAGAGCATATATGGAATGCCAAACGGCACACCGACCACCATGCAGAAGCGGAACCAATCAAGCTGTCCGTCTACTAAATATACTGCCCAAGAAGCAGAATCAACCCGATCCCAACAAGCGGGAGTAAACTGTGTACTAAAAATTTCTTACCCGACATTCTTCATTACCTCCTTACTTTCATTTTCGTTTGTATGCTGTTCGATATAAGCAACCACTCTGTCAATCACATCATCGAACAGAAACTTAATCTCCATCCGTTCCACATCATAGACATATATCACATCAATAAAGGTTTGTACGGCAGCTCTCGTCAGTTTTTCAAACACTCTTGTCTGTTCGGTCTTTTCTCTGATCTGTGATACATCACGGAAAATATCGTCCCCGGTGTCTGATTCTCCACGGAGAAATTCAAGCTGAATGGTCAGTTTGCTGAATTCCTCGGAAAGCTCGCTTTTGCGGAGCAGATAGGCTTCCTTGTTCAAATGACCGCTTGCATAGTTTTCATAGGCTCTGACACGCTCGGCTTTTCTGTCCTCAATGGTCTTTTGCAGATTCCTTTGCTCGGCTTCCAAATCGGTCTGTTTGTTTTCCTTCGTTTCCTCGGCTATCTTCGCTACCTTTTCAAGAAGCTCCAACTGTTTACGAAGTGCAAACCACACTTGACCCTCAATGCGTTTCGCATCATACCTTGCGTGACCGCAAACAGATTTTTTACCGCTACTCGTCTTATGATTGCACACCAACACAACCTCGGTTATGTTCTGATATGCCATTGTCAGCTTGCAATTACTGCACCGTACTTTGCCTGTCATAAATTTCCTCGGTCTTGCCGGATACCGTTCATTTTATTGATTCTGCGGACGGCTGACTGTGCTGTTTCAAATTCTTCGATACTCACGATAGCTTCATGCACGCCATCTACAATAAACTGATCTCGCTCCGGTACATTTCGCCGTTCCTTACCGCCGACCCGAACACTCGAAGTCTGTCCGTGAACGATAGCTCCCGTATAGGAATAGGTTTTTAAGATACGCCACACCTTATTTGTGTCCCATATCCACTCTTCGTCGGACACAATACGGTTCCATGCACCTTGTCCGGTTTTCTGCTGACGGTACTGACCGGGAGTAGGTATGCTATGTTCATTCAAATACTCGGTAATCATTTTCGTTGTATAACCCTTTAAGGCAAGGTCAAATATCAAGCGAACATAAGCTGCCGAGCATGAAGTCTCTGAAAGAGGAAAAGGAAACGCTCGTTACTGCGAAAAACGCAGAATACGAAGCATACCAAAATGCCCGAACCGAACAAAGAGACTTACAGACCGTTTATACCAATGTGCGTAAAATGCTTGGTATGGAAAATGAGCGAACCACCAAGCGAGAGCCAAAACACGAAATCGGCTAAAAAAGAAAAATCGGGGAATGACGATACCGTAATGGCATCTTCATTCCCCGTTATCGTTGCGGATTGGCTACTTATTTTAATATTATCCAACTACCTCTTGTGTTTCCGTCTCGCATGATATAACCGAGTTTCTTTAGTTTTCCTGTTGCCCGTTCAACAGTAGATTTTGAAACACCCAAGTTTTCAGCAATCTTTGCAGCAGACAGAGAGGAATTTTCTTTGAGTATAGTTAACACTCTCAAATCATTTTCATTCAGATTACCGTCATTACCCTCACGATTACCGTCACGATTACCTTCAACCTCTATTTCCAAAGTGAGGGTAATTCGGTCAGGATCAACCGATTCAATAAACTCCGGTTTTTTATATCCGTTAATTTTCCACGCACTGTAAACATCGCACAAACCGATACCTGAGCGTTCGCCAACATTGATAAGCGAGAACATATTGAAAATTTTTGAATTTCGTGCATCGCTTATACCGCCCGCGATTGCTTCGTCAATATCTATACGGAATGTACCCGGATTAGAAATCGTTACTTTACGAAATTCCTTATCAACCACAATTCCACGCCGTCCGTAATAGTCGGCATGGATCAAGGCGTTCGCAAGACACTCCCTCAACCCTTTATGAATTGGTGTGTCATCAATACGAGCCAAGTTTTCATCCAACTTAAACGGACGCTTCACATCTGCTGTCAAACGGTCAATAATTCTGTAATAGAAATCGTAAACATTACCACTCCAATCGCCATCTCCCGAACATACCCTGTCAGACCACCGTGTTTCCGTAGACATTCTCTCACGATAATCCAAAAAGAAATTTGGCAGCTCGTCCATAATATTGATAAACTCTCCGAAGAAAATCAAGCCGCCAAGTGTCGGATGAATTTTACTGTCAACCTCTGAAATCTTGGCTGCACCAATTTTCATTAAAAACTCATTTGTCGGAAGTTTATTCCAAACATGACCTTCCCGAAGTGCCTTAAATCTCGCACGATAGGATTTTATACTTTCGGCATTAAGGACATCAAGACTTAATTTATCAAGGACAAGAGAATCCGCTGTTGTATCTGACTGATCTCTAATCATAGCCTTAACATCTTCTTTTGTGCAACGGTAATCTCCCTCGTGGTTTCTTTTGAACGAACCTCTAAACATATCCGTACCAACGAAAATCGGCTTGTCACGGCGATCTGCTCTGGGAACCTCAATCACAACATAATTTAATCCGTCATACTCAACAACATACACATGGTTCTCCAAAAGGATATTAGCACTTATCTTTTGTCGGTTGTTCAGCGTATTCCAAATGTCAGATAACATTTTCTGCGTATCAGAAATGCCTATCGGAATGAATTTCTTTGTTTCTTTATCTTCGCCTATTCCGAGGATAATCGTACCGCCGAATGTGTTGGCAAAGGACGAATAGGTTTCCCAAATGCTATTGGGAACACCATCTTGGGCAGCTTTGACTTCAATATTTACTTTCTCGGAACTTTGAAAAATCGCTTTGAGATCAATCACTTCAATCCCTCCTCCGCTTTCGCTTTTATATATTTTCCGCTTTTTATTCTTGCATCTTTCGGCTTTTCTGCATCTTCGGGTATAATCCAAACCGCACCTGCTTTTTGTGCCCCCTCGATTCGTCCCTCATTGCAAAGTAGTCCCACACGGCGAGAGCACAATCCCCATTTTGCCGCCGCTTCGGTAGCTGACATATATTTCATACGCTCACACCTCGCATAATTCTGTACTATATATTATATTCCAAAGCCGGAATGATACCAAGTGTTTTTCCAATAAAAATTGTAAATTTTCTGCAACAAACAAAAAAGAGGGATAGGACAACACATTTCTGCATTGTCCTATCCCTCAAACTATTTACGACAAATCCCGTTCAGCTTTTTTTGCCTTATCCTCTTTTTGGGCTGTTGCAATCAAGAGCTGCTGCTTTTCTTTCAGCCTGCCGATTAATGATGCCTTTTCGCCTTTATCGCCGGTTTGCCTCATTTCCTTTTTCGGTTCAATGTTATTTCGTCTGCCGTCGATCATATTGAAGTTTTGCTCGGTAGACATTTCTGCTGTTCGCAGATATTCGCCGTTCTCCAGATATTTCATCCAGTCCTCTTTGTCAACGGCAAACATACCGCCGTTTTCTCTATGACGGTCAAACTGCTTATCGTTTTCAATGACCGATTCCGTTCCGTCGGGGTGTAGAGCGTAAATCATCATTTTCTCTTGCTTCCAGTATTCGCTTGCCGTCTCTTCTCCCATCGAAAGCATACCGAGATATTCGTAACCGTACTTTTGCATATCTTCCATTGAAACAGACGGGTCGGGCATTACCTCAATCGGTGCGTTAATCATTTTAAGCATATCCACGATTTCATCATTAAAACCGTTCCATACATCTTGTGCGTATAGGATACCACGCTCGTCAATGATTACATTTGCAGATTCATCACCGTATTCCTCATGCTCCAAGAGAAAATATGTTTTGCCGTCAATCTCCGTCTGGTCAATGGGATACCAATTCCCGATATGCTGACGAACGGAAATGTGGTCGGTCTGCATTGTAATGAGCTGTTCTATCTGCACCTGCAAAAACTCCGGCACTTCCGTAAAATCTCCATAACGGTCAACATAGTGTGCCTTGTCCACACCGTCTTTGTGAATCACGATAACATCGCTAATACTCAAAGAATGACCTCGGAAGTCTGTCGGATGATAAGCATTGAAACGCTCATAGATACTGTCGAGCGTATCCTTTTTGTCAAGGAGTGCTTGATAGACAAGATCGTAGTTTTCCTTATCTACTTTAATTCCGTTTTCTTTGAGATATTCCGTTCCCTCAAAACGGAAGTAACGGGTTGTGTCGTTACTTTTCAGTTGGTAAATTTCATATGTATTGTTCTCTATAAATTATTCCGGTGTCTTTTCCACACCTCACAGAAGCCGTATAATCCCCGTACAGAGCATTTCTGCACGGGGATTAGTCTGCCATACAGAAAAGGCGGTTGTCGTCGGTTCGTACTTCAAGGTGCTGCGGTTTCTCGCTCATGGCTCTCACCCCCGTTCTTTTTGCTTCAACGCATGAAATGTTACCATTATATTTTAATTCCCTCACAGTACGCTTTGCGTGACCGCAGAAAACGAGCTTAAACCAGCGTCTAACTTCCATAATAGTTGTCAACCACCGATGTCTATGTAAAATCGGATAATGAAATTTGATTACATCGTATGGAATAAAAATCTTTGAAAGAGCATATTTTAATCGTCCGCCTTTTTTCTGCTGTTGAATGGCTATGCGATTTTCACTTGTTCCATACACGCCACCACGCAAAATATATTCTTCCATTTGCTTTGTTGTTTCGGTATGTTCTGCGTTATCAAACCAAACTCTGCTTAATTGCCGAGCAATGTCAACAAATTTCATCAAACCGCCTTTTTCAAGAAGCACGTCACGCTTATCCTTATCTGCACCGTCAATATGTTCTAATATCCAAAGATCGATAAACGGTCGTATTCCGCACCCCCCACTTCAAAATGCTTTGCCATGTGAGCAATATGATAGAAATAGAAGTATTCGTCAGACATTTCATACCAATATGATTTATCGGCTTTTATGGACACATTTTTCCAAACATCTTTCAATATGCCGATTGCATTACCTGCTCGTCCTTCTTCTACCAAACCGTAGTGCAATTCCACATGAATCTTACTTTTATTAAATAATGAAATATCATGCGAACCTTTTCCAGCACGAGAATATCCGCATTGGTTTATCAAATATTTTGCAGTCTGTTCTGCTTCTCTTTCATGTACCAAAATATCAATATCACAGCTTGTACGCATCCACGGTTCGGGATACCACACATGAAGTACAGAGCCTTTTAACGGAATAAAAGGAATGCGAGTTTCTTCAAGAACATCGCACAACTTCGCATAATCATAATTCAGTTGAGTGTAGCGATATATAGCTCTTATAATCTCGTTTCCGACTTCTTTGTTTTCATCCGAAAGAAGTCCGTTCCTATTAAGACCCTCTGCAACCAAATGGGAAATATCGTGTCTCTTTGATACCATCATCAAATCCGGCAACATATCACTACTACATAAAGCTCGCTCTTGTTCTTTGAGCTGATTGCCACGAATTGCAGATCGCACCAATGCAAACAGCAGTTGAATTGTATTCTGATTTATGGCAATCACGCTCCTTCTTGTAATCTAATAGAACACATTTATAATTGAAAAAAGTTAATGGAAGGGCGGCATTCCTTCACTTAATCAACCTTTTCTTGCCCAACCTGCAACATTTACATAAATGTCGTTATAGTCATCATCATTGGAATCCTCGAGGCAAACATTGTATGTATAGCCTAACTTCTTACCAATCTGGTCTGTGATTGCACCGGAATGAATCCACGGTTTAATCTGAGTTGCCTCATTCACTGTGATTGTGAGTTTTGGAATTTCTGTTGCGGTCAAATCAGCGTGACCCTGATTCAAAACCTGCAAATGCCATTCACCCGTCTTTTTTGAGGTCTCAAAAATGGTCTGATTTCCCGCTTTGAGCGTAATGGTTGCGGTATTACCGCACTGAGACAATACTCCCAAGCAAGAATGTACCCCTTTTTCAATTCCGCAAATTCAAATGTAATTGATTTAGACATACTCTCGTCCTCCCGTAATTTTTATATTCTTATTACCATAACTCTTGTATTTGATGCCGTAAATGCAAAATCATGGTCATAATTCTAATGGATAATACAGTCGATTTAATCTCTTCTGAAAATATCTCTTGTGTAGACTTTATCGGCTACATCGTCAAGACAAGTATCGTATCTATTAGCAATAATGGCATTGCACATTGTTTTGAACTTTTCAAGTTCGTTGACAATTTCACTTCCAAAGAAAGTCTCTCCGTCTGCAAGCGTCGGCTCATAGATAACGACCTTTGCTCCTTTTGCTTTGATGCGTTTCATTACGCCTTGGATAGAGCTTTGACGGAAGTTGTCAGAATTGGACTTCATCGTGAGACGGTACACGCCAATCACCGGCGGAACTTCCTTTGCCTTGCTGTACGCATTATCTTCTTCATATCCATAGTATCCAGCCATACGAAGTACACGGTCAGCAATAAAATCTTTTCGTGTACGGTTGGATTCAACGATAGCCGACATCATATTTTGGGGAACATCTGCATAGTTGGCGAGAAGCTGCTTGGTATCTTTCGGCAAACAATAGCCACCGTAACCAAAAGAGGGATTATTGTAATGAGTACCGATACGAGGATCAAGGCATACACCGTTGATAATCTGTTGCGTGTCAAGTCCTTTCATCTCGGCATAAGTGTCAAGCTCGTTGAAATAGCTGACACGAAGGGCAAGGTATGTATTGGCAAAGAGTTTGACAGCTTCGGCTTCGGTATACCCCATAATGAGTGTATCAATATCCTCTTTGATTGCACCCTCTTGAAGAAGTCCTGCAAAGGTATTTGCCGCCTTCACAAGCCGAACATTTTCTATATCAGTGCCGACAATTATTCTACTCGGATAGAGGTTATCGTAAAGAGCTTTGCTTTCACGCAGAAATTCGGGACTGAAAATGATATTGTCACAATGGTATTTCTTACGCACCGATGCCGTAAAGCCTACGGGAATTGTAGACTTGATAATCATAATCGCATCTGGATTATATTTGATAACAAGCTGAATAACACTTTCCACGGCAGAGGTATCAAAGAAATTCTTTTGGCTATCGTAATTAGTCGGAGCTGCGACCACGACGAAATCTGCATCCTTGTATGCCATTTCCGCATCAAGTGTTGCTGTTAAATCCAACTCTTTCTCCGCAAGATATTTCTCAATATCTTCGTCCTGGATAGGGGATTTTCTGTTGTTAATCATCTCCACTTTTTCGGGGATAATATCAACGGCTGTCACTTTATTGTGTTGTGCCAAAAGCACGGATATGGACAAGCCAACATATCCGGTTCCAGCTACTGCTATTTTCATTCCGTTCCCTCCAAAATATCAGCAATTCGTTTACAAGCAAAGCCATTGCCATACGGATTGCTTGCTTTTGACATTGCATCATATTCTTCCTCGTTTTCAAGGAGCAGTTTGAAGTTATCATATATAACCTGCTCATCTGTTCCGACAAGTTTCAATGTACCTGCGGCAATACCCTCCGGTCTTTCAGTAGTATCTCTCATAACAAGAACTGGTTTGCCAAGCGAAGGAGCTTCCTCTTGGATTCCACCGCTATCGGTCAAAATCATAAAACTTCTCGCAAGGAAGTTGTGAAAGTCAAGCACTTCAAGTGGCTCAATAATGTGGATTCTATCACATCCACCAAGCTCTTGTGCGGCAGCTTCACGAACAATGGGGTTCATATGAATAGGATAAATAGCCTTTACATCGGGATGCTCGTCCATAATACGGCGAATCGCTCGGAACATATTGTGCATCGGCTCTCCGAGATTTTCACGACGGTGTGCGGTAATCACAATCAAGCGACTATCCGATGCCCATTCAAGCTCAGGGTGAGTGTAGTCATCACGAACCGTAGTTTTAAGAGCATCAATAGCGGTATTGCCCGTAACATAAATACGATTGGGATTCTTGCCTTCTTTAAGTAAGTTGTTTTTTGACAACTCTGTGGGAGAGAAGTTATACTTTGCAACAATACCAACAGCTTGGCGGTTAAATTCTTCGGGATATGGACCGTAAATATCATATGTACGAAGTCCGGCTTCCACATGACCAACTGCAATCTGCTTATAGAAGCAAGCAAGCGCAGTTACAAAAGTCGTGCTTGTGTCGCCGTGAACCAACACAACATCAGGCTTCACTTCATCAAGAACCTTGCCGATACCATTGAGGATATTTGTTGTAATATCGAACAATGTCTGCTTGTCTTTCATAATTGACAGGTCATAATCCGGCACAACATTGAAAGCTTCAAGCACTTGATCGAGCATCTGACGGTGCTGCCCAGTAACACAGACAACTGTGTTAAGATTTTTTCTTGTTTTTAATTCATTTACCAAAGGGCACATTTTTATCGCTTCCGGTCTTGTGCCAAAGACAAGCATTACTGTTTTCATAACATCATTATTCCTTTTCAAACGCTTAATTTATTACACACACATTTTCGTGCATTCGGAACACAAAATGATATATCTTGTCAAACCAAGACATTATTTTCTTTTGTCAACCATTCTTTTTATTCAATATCTATTCTAATGTTCTCTTCAAAAATGCCAACGACACTTGCCGAGCGTTGTCTAATCTTTGATTGACTGCTTGCCAATCTATCGGCTGTATCATATCCAAATCCACTTCATAATTGCAATTTCTTTCGTCCATTCCAAGCATGGACAATAGGCTGTCCGTTCTCTCATGCAAAGTAGGGTGTGGCACACAATATAAGTCTTTTCCATAAATTATGGAAAAAGCCGTGCCGTGAAACGATGTCGTTACAACAGCCGATGCACCGGAAATCAATCGGACAAAATCTGCCGGACCACAATTGGTGTGAACCTTGTATTTTTCTGTTTGAGGTTTGGCTTCATATGCAATCACATGAACTTCCAAATTATATTTTTCTGCAACCGCATCAACAAAATCATACACCGAATCGTTCTCATCAAAAACATATACCAGTAAATACTTGTTTTGGGGAATTGTAATATCACTTGAAATTCCGTTTGCCATTTCATCCCAGTCTGCACGATTCAAAAGTAATGTGGGATCAAGTACATTAGTTGCAACAAATCCATCTTCGCACAAAGACTGACAAAATCCATTTTCACGAATGCCCAATGCCTTAAAGTCTTTTAACAGCGGATAGTAGCACTCCTTTTCTTCTGCAAGAAAATGGCTTCTACCACAACTGGCTGCATAGGCTATTTTCTTTGTCTTAGATTGGCAAGGGAATCCTCCCACAAACTCTGGTGCAATCCCGTCAGTTAATTTTGAGTTCCATATTTGGTCACTTCCAAATACAATTGCATCATAGTCCAACAATGTCAGCTCTTCACGGCTTTTATATGTTCGTTCTGATAAAGGCATTGTTTTATATATAAAGCTTTCAAATTTATTTACCTTGAGTTTGGGATTATATACACCCTTACAAAACCGTTTTACATATCGCAGAGAGCCACCCACAAGTCCATATTTCTGACACAATTCGTTTAATCGTTCTATGTGTCCCCAAGGATATATGTACGAAAAACAATAGTGTATGATTTCACAATCATACCCTAAAGATTGTACAGCCTTCGGCAGAGCGTATGCCTGCAACATAGCCCCGTAGTTGTGTGCTATATGAAATGTTAGAGTCCCTATTTTCTTCTTTTCCATATCATATCTCCAAACTTCATTATCGCAATAATGCTTCAATTTGTAACAATCGTTCATCCCATAACGCTTCTTTTTGATAGTTCTGCTTAATTACCCCTTTATACTTTTCAACACATTCCAGATGCTCTAAAATATATCTCATCCCATGTTCAATCGCCTGATCGCTGCAATCAACCATAATTCCAAACTGTTCATCAAAACATTCTTCTATTGCCGAACATCTTGTGGTCAACACAGGAACACCCAACACCAGCGACTCTTGAATAACAAGTCCATAGCTTTCCCAAAAAGAGGTACTTACGCAAAAATCAGCCTGGGCAATATAGGGATACGGATTACTTTTCATGCCAAGAATTTTTACGCAAGAGCAGTTTTCTTTTCGCAAAATCTGTTCCACTTCATTTCGCTCGTTACCATCCCCGACAATCCAAACTTCAAAGTCAAATTCTTTGCTTAATTTCGCACACACTCTTGCCAATGCCTTGAAGTTTTTTTGTTCTACAATCCGTCCCACCGCAACAAAGAGTGGCTTGCTTGTATCCTTTGAGATTTCAATATTTCCATTCGCTTTTTCCTCAATGATTTTGTAATTCATAGGATTATAACGAACAACAAGATTTCCCGGATCACTGATTACCTGCTTAACGCTTTCGGCTGCACTCTGCGAAACACAAACAATCTTGTCGTATTTCTGCATACATTTTACTTCTTCTTCGGCAGAGAACACAGCCTTAGTCCAATATAAAGCTTGATAATCCACATGAACCCAACCGTATCTGTTCTTTGCCCTAATCTTAGAGGCAAAGTTCATACAAGAGCCTTCCTTATTTGCGATGACCACATCATATTTTGTTGCTCGTATTGCAAATATTTTCATACGATTATATATGCTCAAACAATAATGCAGTGGGTTTAAGCGACTGTAAGAATTCTTCACTATTCCCATCCGATGATACTTCACATCAGACGGATATGCGGTTTTGGCAGCTTCACCATCATCATCAAATGTCATAACAGTAATACAGTATTTGTCATGCAAGAAGTCAATAATATTCTGCATAACAATTTCCGCACCGCCGCCAATGACCTTATCATTAAATATGAGAACAGACTTCATAACTATCTCCTTACAACTTTTTTCTTCCTTATCTTCCGCCTGTTAACATTGAATATGCCTTTTGGGGCAATATCCTTGAACATACAAAAGCAAAAATCAGACATGTTGCATACACCGCAGCCAAGATCGGCAATTGTATAGGCAGTGCTTCATGTATTCCAAACGAGCTTCGCAAATGCTTACCACGAAAGCTAACCTAAATACTTTATTGGCAATGGTATCCATTATTCCTAATAGCAATATGTGCATTACATAGATGAAAAAACTGATCTTCAGTGGAAAACCGGTTTTCACCTTGTCAAACATAGCAGGGCTATATATAAACCATACACAGACATTGAAGATAATTGCCGTGGCACTCCGAAAATACAAGCTTTCGGCAAATCCCGCCGTATACAGACCCAATGCAATCAGGGACAGCATCGAAAAACATATCTTGACCCAATTCTTAACATTGGCTTTCAATATCCAATCGGGTTTACACAGCCCACAATATGCCCCGAAAAAATACACGGGCACATAACTGAAAAATCGACGAATCCACACAAGCACCGAATTTTCAGAATCAATCGTGAGTGCTACCACAGCAAACGACAAAAGTGCTAAGCCTACCGTGAGAATCACGAGCAATTTTGGATGGTTTTTCCAATATATATGCGAATGGCAACAGAATCAGCAGCGCAAAAACATACCACAATTGACCGCAAAACGGATCAAAGGTAAAACCCAATAACAATTCAGGCACAGATGAAATTAACAATTGCCTTGCCTGCAAGCAGTTAAATGCAAATACCACAACATTCCAAATCAAAAAGGGGATTCCCAAAGAGAATAATCTTGTCTTTATTTTTCTCTTTAATACCTCTTTTCTATCCATTCCGAAATACAGCAAAAAGCCGGATAACGCAAAGAAGAAGGTAAGTGCAATTCGGGCAAAAATATTTATGAAATTTGCTAAGTAATCATCGGTAGCGAGATCACTTCGCTGTGTCAACCAATTATTGTGGTAGACCACAATTAACAAGGTCATCACAAAGTTCAAAACCGATATCTTCTTGCTATTATTACTATCCATGATAACTCCTTTGTCGGGATGAACGTTCTGCAAAATTTTGCAGGATGCGGTCATTCTCAGCGATGCTTTCGTGTAAGCTTACTTAAAAAAGGCTTAGCAATCTCCATTAAATATTTCATATTCGAACTTTTCCTATATATCAAGAAATACACTCCGTTTACAACTACGGTAACTATAATTCCGCCAACAAGGAAGCCTTGGATACCGTTCAACGGAATCATTATATCAATGCCATAGCAAATAAAAGCCAGACACGCTAATAAGCCCCAATGTAGAATGTATTCTACATAGTACCGCTTCAAGTTACCATCTTTCAGTGTATGCTTAAAAACGATATATGGATCATACCAAACATAAGTGGTTAGTTTTGAAAAAGCAGTACCTATCACAACACCAATCACACCAAAATAATGAACAGCCACAATCGATGATACCAGATTAATAATAGCCATTGCCAAGGGGCGTAATTTCCCGTACCAAAACAAACCCGTAGCATCTCGTGTTAAACTACACGGACGCTGAAAATTGGTGAGAGTTATACTCACAACAAGTGCAATAACCATCGTTTGATCAAATAGGAAATCCGCACCAAACACAATTTCAATAAATAAATTGAACAACACAATGAGTCCAACAGCTAAATAGGTAGCTATCCAGTAATAAACCATTTGAAGTGTTGAGAATACACGAAGCTTTTTCTCTTCATCCGCTTCCACCATCAGATTGCCAAGAGATGGTGTAATCGTTCCAAGTACCGAAGAGAAAAACTTATCAGAGTAAGATATAATCAAATGGTAATTTGTATAAATAGCAACAGTAACCAACCCGAAATACTTCGAAATAAGTAGTGTGTCAATTGTAGTTGCAACAACAGTACCCAATTTATACAGTAACATTGCAAATACATTTTTTCGTATACCTACAACACTTTCCCGATCAAGAGGAGCGGCTTTTTCTTTCAGATAAGGATACTGTCGATCCGCCTTGATATAGAGCATCAAATCACAAGTTATTGTTGTTACAGCAGCAACGATAAGATACGCAATATAATTTCTTAGAACAAGCAATATAACGATTTCAACACATGAGCGTCCCACTGCAAAAAGAATGTTTGTTTTCTTCACAACCGATGATTGTTGTGATGCCGTAAAAATACTAAACTTATAGCTAAAAAAGTATCCTATTGCTGTATTGAATACTGTCAAAAAATAAATAAGGAGGAACTCCGAATGAGGAATATCCGGAAGTTCTTTCACAAAAAATCCCAAAAACGGTACAAGACATACGCCCAATACAAAAACAGCAACACCTATACACCCATACAGCTTTCTATACAATGTAACCAAAGATTTTACTTTTTCCGTGTCATTGATTGCCAACGGCTTGTACATACTATATACAATTGAAGTTCCAACACCCAATTCAGCCAAAGACAAAATTGTTAAAATATTTCCAAACAGTCCGCTAAGGCCGAGATATTCCTTTGCAAGGCAACGCACAAATACTATGCGTACAACAAAAGAAAGAACTGCGGAAAACACCTCATACAGTGCAGCATAAAATGCGTTGCGAGAGTAATTCACCGTGCGGGACTTATTATTACCCATAGACATCTCCCTCCTTTTGCATCACATATGCAGGCGTTTTCTGATCTTATAGTATTTCAACAAATGTTTTTCCTTTTCATCGTACATAATACGGTAAATCTTTTCAACAGATAGTCCCTTGTTATATAAATAGTAAAACATTCTTCGGTTTTCAGGATCGGCGGCACTGCCAGGGCTAAAAAACAAATGCCATGCAGTTACGGTATGTAATTGGAGCTGTGTATAACTAATATTCGGCTTAATCTGTTCAAAGAACTTCGCTCCTTGTACCGTATTGACAGTAATCAGCGAATCGCCCTTGTTGTCCTTTGAAGCTTCAACCACTTTCCCGCTTATATCTAAAGCGTTTTTTTGTACGAAATAATCTCCAAGTGAAATGTCTGCCATTCGGGGATATCTTTCAAATTTACATGCATAACATGAGTTTCTCTGAATTGCGTTTTTGGGGGAAAAAAGTGCTGATGGATAATTTTCTGCATACTCGACACTTTCATGGGTATCGTCTTCATACACAAGTCTAAAAACCGGTGGTTTCCAGCCATATCGCTTGTCCCGGAAAAATCTAACAACCTTTTTATTAGCTTTTTTCTCTTTCTCTTGAACAAAACGCCTTGTTGCCAATGATGAAGGCACACCATGACAAATAAGGTCAACTGTCAAAAGATTGTCATAATCTTTATCTCCTAAAAAGCTCAAAAGACCTGCAATTTGGCACGGTGTTCCGGAAAATAAGACCAATCTTCCTTGTAAAAGCAGTTTTTTCGCTTCGGAATAGCACTGACGCACATCACTTTGCAGATATTTCGAACCTTGAAGAAGGGGAAGTTCCACCATAGAACAAATACTCCTATGGTAGACTTCATCATATTTCTCACCCCAAACCGCACCGAAAACAACGCCGCCTTCCTTCATTACGAAATGAGCAAGCTCATAAAACAGACCGCCCGATGCACTTGTACCAAGCACCTCATCACTTTTACTGCGTGTAAAATATGCTATCGGTTGTTTCAGAATATCCCCCTTCACACTCGTCGCAATATAAGGGCAAACCTTTTCACAAAGACCGCAATCTATACATTCATCTTTGTTAACAACCGGATAGCGAAATCCATCTTTCCTTTCCACCATAGAAATACAGTGTTTGGGGCAAGCATTGCTACAAGCTCCACAACCACTACATCTATCTTCACGATTCGCTTGAATCATTCTAATCACCTCTTCATAAGTTGTCTTAATTTCAATATACTTCTTCGTTTAAGCTTCAATAATTTTACACTTAAACGACTTGATTCATATGCAACAAATATTCTCATCACATAAACAAGACCGTGTTTCTTGTATTCATTCCAAAACAACGCCCTATCCTTTGCCGCAGCAGAAGGTTGATACAAACTCGGTTGTTGACTGTGTTCTACATCTGTTCCCACGGTAATTAAATTCCCCTTAATCATATCAAAAAAGTCTGCTCCTGCTTGGGTGTTTATCATTACTAAGGAAACACCTTTATCATCATCAAATTTGGGAAATGTATTTTCTATTCCCCAAAAATCACCTATCGTAATATCTCCAACTCTGCTAATATTGGCATATTTGCACTCAGCACAATACGGTCTTGTAATATAATGATTGAAATACATTTGCGAATACGGATTTTGTGAGTGAGGCGATGATGAGTAACTACCATCATTCATATCAATCCTTAATTCGGATTTATGCCAACCGTTACTTTTATTTCGAAATGTTATTTGCGTAATATCTTTATCTTTTTTGGCAAAATCAATATATTCACGCCATATAAGCGGACTTGCCACACCATGACAAACAATATCACATGTTATAAGATTATTTTGATTCGCTGTTTTTTTCTGCTCCAAATAAGATTTTATGCCATCAACCTGACACGGTGTTCCTGTAAAAAGGACTTTTATGCCCTTGGACAAATCATCAGTAATTTTTTGATACACATTTTCAACTGCACTTTGCACATACTTTGCGCCACGAAATTTTTTACATTCGTCCATACTTACTGCTCTATCATGTATCACTCTAAAATGCTCATCAAATTTTGCACCATATACAGAGCCACCCTGTTTTATAATTTGCTCTGCCATAGCAGTAAATACTCCTCCACTTGAGCTTCCCAATCTAATCTGCTCGTTATTGTGTTTTACTGCATACACATTTCTTATACTATTGAATTTCAATGGGCGTTCAACAGGACATACCTTGCTGCACACATTACAAGAAACGCACTTGCCATTATCAATGTACGGATACAGAAACCCTTCTATATCTTCGTTCATCGTTATGGCTTTTACCGGGCAAACTGCAGCACACGCAGAACAACCACAACATTTGCTGAACGAGTTATCATTAAGCATACTATTTCATAATCTCCTTTATTATCCCTTGAACCCCCTGTGCTTTCTCAATATAACCAGGAACATTCGATCTCAGTAAATCCAGTATAGAGTTTTCTCGTTCCATGAATTGTTGAAAAGCTTTTTTCAGAGCATTAGGATCATTGAGTTCCGAGACCGGAATAACATTTCCTTTATCTGTTCCAAGTAAATCTGTTGCAATCCCTACAGATTTTATAGAATACCCAACTACCAATGTCGGTACCAACGAAGAATACGCTGCAATAGTAGCGTGGGTTCTCGCACCGACGAACATTCTGCATTGTGATATAATATATTTTTTCTGTGCAGCATTATAATTCTCATGATCTATCAAAATTGCCCGTGATTCATCACTCATATTCTCATATAGTTTCCGTAGTACCGAAAGATCTGCATCGTTTTTCACATGTGCGATAAAGCAAATATTCAACGGTGTGTTCTCAAGAATATAATCTATCATTAAACCATATGCGTGAAGCACCTGTTCCTCGCTTGAACCACGCTTTGTGTCACAAATAAGCGAACTCAAATTGATGCCAACCATATTTCCATCTTTCCATCCATGCGGCAATTCAATTTTGATCGGATCCATACAAAACGCAACATCAGGAAAATATTTAACATCCTTATTCGGCAATTTTTTTCTTGCATTTTCATATGAAACAGAGTCCCGAACAGTAATATAACGAAAACGAGAAATATCACGAACAACTTCCACGCTTAAATCTCTTTCCGAGAAGGAACAATTATACATCACCATTTTTTCAGCACCTATCTCATCGATGAACCGGTTTGTCTCATTCATATACGCAACACAATTTGGGTACGAACTATCATAATTGTCCGCACCAACAATAAATATCAAGTCCGATTTATGCGCCTGCTTCAGATAATCATACATTCTGTACTTGTCGTAATATTCTAAATATTTCTCGCTATTTTTATTATGATATATGCGTCTACAGATACCATTTGCAATTCGAGGATAATTCCAAGTATTGTCCTGACCGATTGAATATCGGGGCATATAAACATCCACGCCATCTATGTAATGTCTGTTTTGCAAATCTGGATATGTAGCCATTAGTGTAATATGCGATTCTTTACAAACAGATTTAATATTTTTAACAAGCCCTCGCACTATGGCTTGAGATCCCATATTGGTTGCTGGGGCACCTATAACGATAAGTATTCTTTTCATTTTTTGTAACCACCCTTCCACCTCAACAATATCCCCCACAGAAAACATAGTTAATGGTGATTTTATCGTTTTATTCGGAATGTTGTCCGATTATTTCATATAAAATTTTGTGACCACGATATTGTAAAGTCGTGGCGTTTTGAAGAATAAAGTAAACTTGACTTTTTTCTTGAATGAGATATGTGTTTGTTTAGAAATTTTTTCAAAACATAACTTCGCATTTTCTTTTAATGTATTGATTATTACCTGACTGCTATGCTCAGGTAATTCTTTATGTGCTTTATGTAAGGAATCTACGATATTTACCAGCGAAGCTACCGCTTGATCAAAAAGCTGACGCTCGCAGAAAAACACCGCCCTGTCAAGCTTAGCCTCTATGCCATCCAGATTCTTAACTGAAAATGACGAATTCATTATGCTACCTTGTCTCTGCACATAATTATAAAGTCTATCTTGCAGACATACAACTTTCCCGCAATGGCTTATAATATAATGAATCACGAACTCATCCTCGTGATATTTACCTTTAGGAAATCGAATATCGTCAAAAAGACTTCTTTTATATAATTTATTCCACGCAGTTACAAAAAACCAATACCCTGATTCTGCAAGTTTTGTATACATCTCCGTCTGTGTATATATTGAGTTCTTTATTGGACTTTCTTTATTGAACTCTTCTAAGCAAATTCCATTTTCATTCACATAATTTATATTACATATGCTCATATCGGCGTTTTCAGCTTTAAGCAAATCATAAAGTTTCTCTATCATTCCGATTTCGATATAATCATCACTATCCACAAAAGCCAAATACTCTCCAGAACATTCATCAATTCCTACATTTCGAGCATCCGACAAACCACCATTTGATTTGTGAATTACTTTTATTCGATTGTCAATTCCTGCATATTGTTCGCATATATTAAAAGATTTGTCTGTCGAACCGTCGTCAACAGCAATAATTTCTATATTGTCATAAGTCTGGGAGATCAAGCTATTCAAACAGCGTTCCAAATATTTTTCCACATTATATATCGGAAGAACTATTGATATTAGTGGTCTATTCATAACACTCATTCCTTTCCTATACGAATCGCTTAATCTTATAAAGTATATTCATAAGCAAATAACCGAACTTTGATTTTATTGCTAACATCCTGATTTTTTGCACAAGTGAAATGTTTTTTGTTTGTTGGTAATATTCATAAATATTATGGACTCTTGCTTTCTCGATATATATTTCTCTTTTATCAGCATTTGAAACTTTTGAATTCATTAACTCCGTCGTATAATTATCAAAAAATCCCACACTAATATCTGCATATATATCGCCGGTGTTCTCGCATTTATTTTGTTGTAATAACCGTTTTAGTAAATCTGCAATAATCATATTAATGTCTATCTTATCAGTCCGAAACTTGGAGCTTAACGAATCAGACCTACTTTTGCGGTACAAATAGCAGGTTTTGTCAATACATTTGATTTCAGAAGCATACCTTAAATACCGCAAAACAAAAACTGCATCTTCTCCGTAAGATAATTCTTTCGGAAATTCAATATCTTGATGTGATAATATGATCTGCTTCTTAAATATCTTAAAACACGGACCCAATAGGCAAGGCGGATGAATATAATTTAGTACATTTTCTAAAAATGTCTTTATATTCCCCGCATAAGGTTTGCAATGCTCTATTTTTGTAATATTGGAGACATCAACAAATACAGCATAGCCACCCATAATAAAGTCATATTTATCAACTTCATTCAGCATAGCCACCAATGTACCATTTGGCAGAATATCGTCAGAATCGACAAACATCAAACATTCTCCTTCGGATTGCTGTATACCCAAATTCCTTGCACTTGCTACGCCAGCATTATCTTGATGATAGCACTTAATCCGTCTGTCCGCTTGTTCTAGTTTTTTACACAGTTCAAGCGAATTATCCGTAGAGCCATCATCTATCAACACTATTTCCATCTGCTCTGTCATTTGTGAAACAATGCTGTTCACACATTCCAAAAGATATAATTCTGCATTATATACCGGAATAATTATAGATAAGGTTTTGTTCATCACATTCTCCTATTCGCAGTATATATATCGGCATCTCCTTGCTCTTGCTTCCTGGATACAAGCAAGCACGCTGAAATATAGTAAAAGAAATACCAATTAAACCACATATAATCCACTGCAAAAATAATCATCAGCAATACACAGAAAACTACATTTTCTCTGCACACATTTTTTCTCAATTTGTATAGGAAGAAAAATAGCAATACAATTCCCGCAACCCCAGAGTTCAACAGCGTCGTCACATAAACATTACTATACGAAGTTGCCTGGAAAAGTGTCGAATATTGCGATACCCCTACACCGAATGTTTTTTGCCAAAGCGAAAACTGTTCATATAAGTCTATGTTACCCAATAACCTAATTTTTGAAGATGACTCTCTTATTCCCGAAATATCTGAATCTAAATTATTTAACCTTCGTAGCACATATCTCCAAACAGACTTAACAGCATCGTTGCTATTGATCAAAATAATTCCAGCAATAATCACAATAATAACTGCTAAAATTATTCTAAATACGATCTTCTTATTTATTTTCAGCTTTCTATGGTCTATCACCATATATCCTGTTGCTATCATCGTACCAAAAACACTGACTAAAGAAGTTGTCAGCACCATTGCCACTGCAAAAAAGATTGCTTTACGAATTTTGTTTTCTTTCAAAGATTGAACATACGGAACTAATAAATAAATTCCCACATATGATGCTTCCTGAAAGATTCCGTTGGGTCTTATATCACCGGTATTAAAATCCACATATCCTGCCCATTGGTCATATTTGCTCAATTCTAAAATTGGCAGTCGTCCATTCCACATTGGCAAGGATAGATTACCGCATATAAATTGCATAATAACAACTGTCGCTGCAACAGTTCCAATTATTCCTACATATCGAAAAAAATCATCCCTACATGGTGTTTTCCAAATATACATCAATAGAAACGCATAAATCGACCAAATGATGACATTCTTAAGAATATTAGCCATATTGCCATCTGATCCAAGCAATGAAAAAACGCTCACAAGTAACAAACCTATCGGAAGCATGAGCAATAATCCACTACGCTTTTCAAATTTTATATTTTTGCAAAAGCACACCACACCAAGAATAATTATAAACAAGTCATTTACTCGAATCGTCAAACTCGACCCCATCTCCGCAATAATATAGGGGTCTAATATTGGAGCAACGGCAAGAAAGAAAGCAACGACCCCAACAAGACTAATCGTTAGACTATATGGTTTGTTCATTTTACTATTTGCAATCATCAATTATCTCTCCTAACCACATTCCACCTTGCTCCACATATTTCTCTCTGCAATAATAACTGTCAAACAGGTCTTTGATCTCGTAAAAAACAGAATACGCATCAATATCTTCAAAGCATAATTTGAGCAATTTCTCCGGAATGACAGTAGTAGACTCGACAGATATGGCATACTTCATCGTCGCTGCTCGAGCATCAAAATCTTTAAGACACGCACTGTATATCGGGATAACACCTGAAGCTAAGTACGAAGATATTTTTGTTGGAGTAGCCACATTATTAACTGATATATCCTCCCTAAGTACAAATCCATACTTTATATCCGATAGTGCTTTTTCAAGTTCAATGGGTGTCAAACAAGTAACTGTTGATGCGTGAACGCCTTTTTCTGAAAGGATTTTTTTGGCTTCCTCAACAGAAAAAGTATACACTCTCAATTCAGCGTCCTCAATTTTTTCAGTTATTCTTTTGTAAAAATCCATAGTTTCTTCAAAACACTGCCATTTACTTAATGAGCCAACATAAGCAAACACATTATTTGCATATTTGTCTTTTGTTTGAAACGCAGCAGGATTGAGTGTTGAGTTAAAACAAGGCATAATAAAACTTTTTTTCTCAGTAGATAACCTGAATTTGTTTTCCTCAAAATCCTGCATTTCTTTAGAAACATAAAAAACACCTTTACAATGAACCAAAGAAAATTTTGTAAGTTTGTCAAGAATGTACTTTCTTATATTACTGCCATGTTTTAGATAACTTTCTTCCGAAGAAATACCCTGCATCCACAGGAAAATATGTCTATACCCAGCAATATAAGCTCTGCAAAAATCATTAACTGTAGATACAACAAAAATATCGTTTTTCTTTTCACATCTTGTTATCTTATCGCAACGCTGAACATTTTCTCCGACCTTTACAAACATATCACCTATAATAGACAAATAAAAATCCGTAACTTCCGTATTTGTACAATTCAAAATGTATACCATATCTTCTTACCCCTAAATTCTCATCTCGTTTATCCTAATGGTTTTTATGCTCCAATATTCGTGCAGGCACACCGCCAACACAAGCTCCCTCAATATCTACATTTTTATTCACAAAAGAGTTTGCCCCTATGCATACGCCATCAGCTATCACGATTTCTCCGACAATGGTGGCACCAGTATACGCCACAACATTATTACCAACTGTCGGAGTTCTCCCGCCGGATTGCCCAACCAAAGTGTTCGGAAAAGCCGTATAATTTTCTCCGATGTCACCATTTGTTATAACAGATGATAAGTGTACTATGTGCAAACCTCGTCCACAACTATTCAGACGGATATTCAAACCATATTTAACCGATAAATTCTGCAACAAAATTCTTGAAATAATGTATCTAAAATACTTTTTACTATTCAAAAAGTATTCTGTTTTGCGTAATCTCTTTTGATATTTATAAATATGATCTTTCTCGGTAAGGCATACCCCCCCCCCCGAAAAGCTCAGCTCTTCAGCATATATCTTCTTCTCGTACATTAACCAATCTTTGAGTTCGGATCTTGTCTTTATTACTTTATGTTGCCATTTTTCATCTTTCTTTGATATTGCCCTATTATATCGCTTACTCATCGGGCAGTACCTCCCTTTTGAAAATTCAAAATTCATTTATTAACAATTGAATTACCGTATTTGCATTATATTTCTCTGCTTCCTCTATGCACGCTTTTTTCTTATCCAACACCATTTTGGGATTTATGACTATCGTTTTCAATAATTCAATAAATTCCAGTTGATTTCCTGTACGATATATAAATCCAACGCAATCAGTCACAAGCTCTGCGTTATACCGCCAATCTGTTGCCACAACAGGAACGCCGGCAGAATATGCATCAATAAGTGTACCCGCAAAGCCTTCTCCATCATAATATGTAGGGAAAAGCAGCACAAAATAATCTTTTATCACTTCAACACTCTTAGATGAATCAACACAGCCGCAGTATTGCACATAAGGAGGAAAATCAGCTTTTAGGTTTTCAAACCACTCTACCTGCCGATTATCAACTTGTCCGTATATATCCAGAGAATATGCTGCGTAACCAAGCTGGTCATTAACTTCTCGAACAGCCTCAACTGCATCTCCAATGCCTTTTTCTCTCATCACACGGGAAAAAGTACAAAGGCGATAAGGGGTGCTTGCTGGGTACACCAATTCATCCTTTGACAATGGCTTTAACTCTTTGAAATTCGGAACAACAGTTATATTTTCAAAACCTTGCGATTCCAATTTTTCTTTCATAGTATTGGTTTCAACCCAAATGCCATCGAAGTGTCTTAATCTATTGGTAAGTCCAACCTTTTTATTAAGAAATTCTGGAAGCCAACCACCTATCACATCGTAAAACACCTTTTTGCGATACTTTTTCTTGAAATGAAGCAGAAGCGGTGCAAATATTTGCACACCATTCTGTGCAGGCAACATCACAATAATATCACACTCGCAAAATGCTTTTTTTATGTTTGTATATAATTTGAATGGTTTATTTATCCAATTATGGGAGTCGATTTTTACAATTTCAATATTGGCATATTCTTTTAACCCATCAGCAAGCATTTTTGTTTTCACTGTTTGACCATTCAGCATATTTTCGCCAACACCAAAGTGTCCAAGTATTCCAACTTTCATATTAAAATTCAGCTACCTTTTACATATTTCATTTTTTTAATCAAACCGAACAACAAATTTCTACCCGTAAGCAGGGAAGCACTAATTGGATTCCTGTTATCGCAAATGCGATACAGCCTATAATGCCATTTGATTAATGTTGAATATCCGTGTGTGCTGATGCTCCCAACTCTGCCTCGTCTGTATTTAGCCAAGGTTTCCTCAAGTAAAAAACAATTAGCTTTCTTGCAAACTTTCAACCACATTGCATAGTCATTATTTTTCTTGATATCTTCAATCTGAATAAGTCCAACAAATTCAGCATCATACATCACCGTCAAGCAACCGAGCCAACAGTAGTTATACATTCCATGGTCTGTGACTTTCTTCGGTCCCGTTACCACAGTACCAAGCAAATTAGACTGTGCATCTATTTCCTCATACCTTGTGTAAGAGAAGTGATAATCACCATGTTCCATAAAGGCTATTTGCTTTTCCAATTTTTCTGGCAGCCAAATATCATCGCTGTCCAAGAAAGCAATCCATTTACCTTTCGCTTCACGAAGGGCATAATTACGGGATACGGCAGCGCCGCTGTTCATCTCGTTTTTCAGGTATTTAATTCTTGTATCCGACAAATACGGTTTAACAACCTCATCAGTATTGTCCGTAGAACAATCGTCCACGATAATCATTTCCCAATTTGCATAGGTCTGAGCTTGCACTGATCTAATCGTTTCAGCTATGTATTCCGCCGTATTATATGAGGGTGTGATAATCGAAACCAAATCATTCATTTCCATTTTTCCTTTACAATATCTGCTTAATTATTTCTAAACAGACTATTTATCTTCATTACATTTTCTTCTTATTTCTTCCATAGTCAGAACTGTATTTGCCAGATGGACAATCCCTATATCATCAAACCATTTTAACATTTTTCTGAACTAATACAAGATTTTTATGAGCCACCCCAAACTCGGACGATATACAATCCGAAGTCGGCAATACGCTTTTCTAAATCCAAAGTATTTCTCCAGATAGTCTTGAAATGCTGTTTCGTGGCTTATACTTCTACTACCATCGCAGATATAGCAATTGCCATTCAATTCATTTTCAAAATACTGTAAAATTCCGTCCACTAAAGCAGCATTGATACCTCGTGATTCATATTCCGGCTTAGTTTTTTGTACGCTCAAATTTATGCACCGTCCCTGTATTGTCAGATAGGAATATCCACATAGTTCCGATGTGTTGTACGAATTTTCATCTTTTAGGAATGCTCCGAAACACAAGCCGTTCCAATTCACAACGCCTTTGGTAAACGCTTTGTGGTCAACGCTCGGTCTATATTTCTCCGGATAAGCACCGAAAGCAGCAATCTGAACCTCATAAAGTTCTTCCGCAAACTCTGATGGGTTGATTTTCCTTACCTCAAAGGATTTTCTTGCTTTTGTAATCTCATATCTTCTTTTTGCTTTTAACCTTGATATGTCATATGCATCATCTTTGATTACATACCCAAAATCTGTTTCTTTCTCACAATCAAAATCAGAAGTCCAACGCACCATCAACGGTTTTTGACCATTTTCTGATTTCCATACTGTCTTATCCTTTATGCTCGTCAAATCCGGTTCCTCGTGCGGAGGAAGATCGGGTATCATCACATGGTTGTAATATCTCCAATTCGTCATGCTGCTGACACCTCTCTTTCGAGATGTCTTTCACACAACTTCTCGCTTCCACAATCCTGCAAGGAATACCGACAGCCGTCATTCCTTCGGGGACATTCTTGTTGACAAGCGTTGCCGCACCAATTACCGCATTTCTGCCAATAGTGATACCCCCCTCCCCCGCATTTACGGGGTTCTTGGATAACACATTCGATCTCATCCCAATATAAGCTCCATCTTCAATGGTAATCGGCAAATGCTCTTGATTCCTTCCATGACAAGCAAAGAAAACGCCATATGAAATTGTCACATTGGTTCCGATAGTCAGCAATTTATAGCACATATCATCCAAATAGCATCTCATTCCGATAAATGTGCCTTTCCCGATTTTGAAGCCACACAACTTATACAAGAAAATACGGACGCAATTAAACGGGCAATTCGCCGCAACAACATTAGTCACCCATTTTCGTATCGGCTTCGCTATGATCGTCCCGATGCTGTAATCAAAATAATAGGGAGGGTCTTTCTTCTTCACTGTCTTGTATAGCCACTTTAACAGTCTCATCTGCATCACTTCTCCGCTACATAAACATATCTTTTCATTCTATCTCGTTTAACTTCTCCGGGTTCTACAACAAATCTGGCTTTTGTCACACCTCGTATGGACGGAGTGTTATTCTCATCAATAATCATATAGGCTGTCCCCCCCCCCGCAACGATACGGGCGAGTACAGCAGGATAAATACCTTTACCACGATAATCCGAACTTGTATGGCACGGACCTATCTCATAGGAATCGTTATTCAAAAAAGGAAACTTACTACACTTCGGAATAACATACGATGTATGGACAACCAAATTTCTGTCATATGCACACCAAACTCGGTATGCACCGTTAGTCGCAATCCACCAATACATATTTAATAAAACAGTTTTTACTGAAAGCTTTTGACCAAGGTACGCCCTAAATATTTTCGGTTTTACTTTTTTGATTTCAAATTCTGTACAGCGAGGTTGAATCATTTCAGAAGTACACTTATATAACCGTTTCATTGAGAAACCTCCGCTATAACTATTTCTTCCACTTTAACCCCAAGCAACTTCTTTGCTTCAATCTGCTTCTGCTCATATTCAGCCTTTGTAACTTTACCTTCTTGCAACAGCCAATCACCAAAATCCATATCGCTGACCGTACCTTCACGCACAGTATCACTTTTCTTCAAAACTTTACCGACCGTTTTTAGCACAATACGCAGGTCACCCACAAAGGTGATGCCCTCATCTATATATTGAAGGTCATATTCAAATTTCTGCAGCCATGTGATATTGTTTCTGCCATTGACCTGTGCAAGTCCGGTCAAACCTGGACGAACATCATGCCGTCTCCTTTGCTCGTCCGTCATGAACATGAGGTCACGAACCAAAAAGGGTCTGGGACCTACCAGCCCAGCAGAGCCTACGGCAATATTGACCAAAGAGGGGAGTTCGTCCAAGGAGGTGCTTCTCAGCCATGCACCATACCTCCCCAAACGCTGATCGTCCGGCAGTAAATCTCCGTTCATGTCACGGGCATTGGACATAGTGCGGAGCTTCACGAGGTAAAAGATTTTTTCTTTTCCATTTTTGTCTTTCTTTCCCGGTCTTGGTTGTAAAAAGAATGGATTGCCTTTCATCACGATTGCTCCAATAACAATCAAAACCAACAGGATTGGCGAAAGCACAATTAAAGCCGTGACGGACAAAACAATATCCAAAAACCGCTTAAAAAATTTAGCGTACATATGTAATCCTCAATTCATCATTCAAAACAACTTCTCACAATTTCAATCACATTATTCTGTTGCTCAACCGTCATCTTAATATCGCTCGGCAAGCATAACCCACGGTCAAAAACATCCATACCAACATCAATGTTCTTACCGGGGATATACGCATTGGAGCGACCTCTACCACTGCCATCACGAGTTATAAATGGATTCATGCGATACATCGGTTGAGCGTGCATAGGCTTCCATATCGGTCTGCCCTCGGCATTGTACTTTGCCAATGTTTCCAAAATTTCAGTAGGACAAGACTTGCCGGGTTCGGAAATATACAAGGCTTCGGTGTCGCTTCTGACTTGCTTGCACATTGCATCTTTGTTGACAATAAGGCAAGAAAGCCAAAAGTTCGGTTCCATAATGTCTGCCGGATACGGATTCATCCCCATCCCCACGGGTAAATCTTTGAACCCCTCTTTGTATCTTTCATAAATCGCTTTTTTAAGGGCGATGTGTTCTTCCAAATGTGGAAATTGACCTCTGACGATTCCTGCCACGATATTTGAAATTCGGTAGCTAAAGCCTACTGTTTCCTCATGCTGATACCACGGAGCAGCTTCACGGCTCTGCGTTGACCACTTAAGAGCCTTATCTGCCGCTTCAAGATCATCAGTCAGAAGCATACCGCCAGTCGATCCGGTTATGATTTTATTTCCGTTGAACGAAATGGCATTGTAGTTTCCGAATGTTCCGGTCTGTCTGCCCTTGTATGTAGCTCCGAGTGATTTGGCCGCATCTTCAATAAGGATCGCTCCGTGTTTCTCGGAAATAGCACAAATCTCATCCAATTTAGCGAGTGTACCGTAAAGATTTGCCACAACAATTATCTATCTTTGTGTCCGGATAGATTTCAAATGCCTTTTCCAGAGCTTCGGGACACATATTCCAAGTATCATATTCTGTATCAATAAACACAGTGATACCGCCCTCATAAACAACCGGTTCTACGGTTGCGACAAAGGTCATATCCGAACAGAATACACGATGCTTTTGCAATGTTCCTTCGCCTACATTCGGTCTGCCGTAATTTTCTCGCCTGCCAGCCTTACGGCAAGGTGGAGAGCCGCAGTGCCGCAAGAAAGGGCAACAGCATATTTACAACCGACTTTCTCTGCGGCAATTCGCTCTACGCTTCTGACATTATCGCCGTCAGTTGTTATATGGTTTTCGTCAAATGCTACATCAATATATTTCTTTTCATCGCCGTGCATGGTGGGCGTTGCAAGCCAGAGTTTTTCTTCAAACTTCTTCATTTCATATCCTCGTTTTCTCTTTCATAGTAGGGTGGAAAGTAAAAGGGTCTGTAACTTCCTCAAAAACGCAATCACAGACCATCACGAAACCATAATTAGATTGCTTCATCTGTAATTGTTTTTTCAATTCAGCCAACCTCAACTCATTTTCTTTGCGTTTATAGGAACGATGAATAGCCGAGAGATGTCAAAGCATCCTCGGCTAACTCAACCTCCTTATTCAGTTTTGTACGCTTATCAGATTGGGTCAAAATAAGCAATCAAGAAGCCATTTTATCCTCAAAGGCTGTCCGAAAGCCTATTCCAATCGTCATACAAAACCTATTAACGAAAGTGAATTAGCCGTGACAACCCCTGAAAAATCAAGGTTTTTCTTGGTTGTCACTATTATATCTCTTTCCCCAATCACACTCATGTCACCTTTAAGAATATTAATCGCTTCTGGGATTTCATCAAGACTTATAGAACGCAACCACCTTCCGAACTTGGTCAAGCGCACAGTGTCTGACATCAACTCACCATTCTCATCGCGCTCATCGGTCATGGTTCTAAATTTATATAACTTGAAAATTTTTTCGTCCTTGCCTGGGCGTTGTTGAGTAAAGAAAACCAGACTTCCTAGTTTGATTCTCACAAGTATCGCAATGATTATGTACAGCCAACTGAAAACAAGAATGGCTAACAGCGCACAGATTATATCAAAAATACGTTTTATATATCTGGCATAAATCCCCTGTTTAGCCATCACTCGTTCTCCTCATATCTCTTACTCAAAACAAGCTCTAATAATCTCAATAATCTTTTCTTGCTGCTCTAGCGTCATCTTATTATTGCTCGGTAAACACAGACCACGATTGAAAATATCCATACCTACATCAACGCCTTTTCCTGTAATATAAGCGTTGGTTCTTCCTCTGCCGTTGCCCTCACGGGTAACAAACGGGTTCATTCGATACATCGGCTGCATGTGCATCGGCTTCCAGATCGGTCTACCTTCTGCATTATATTGGGATAGAGTTTCCAAAATCTCAGCAGGACACGATTTGCCCGGTTCACTCCGGTATAGGCTATCCTTTTCTCCGCGTACTTGCTGGCACATAGCTTCTTCATCAATAATCATGCAAGAAAGCCAATAGTTAGGCACACTATTCTCCGCATTATACGGATTCATTTGAACGGAAAGACCGTTCAATCCTTCTTTATATCGCTCATAAATCGCTTTCTTCTGGGCAATATGTTCCTCCAGATGTGGGTACTGACCTCTGACTATGCCAGCGACGACATTGCTCATACGGTAATTGTAACCGACTTCCTCGTGCTGGTACCAAGGAGCAGCTTCCCTACTCTGAGTTGACCACTTGCGAGCTTGGTTGGCCGCTTCCAAGTCATCGGTCAAAAGCATACCACCTGAAGAACCGGTAATGATTTTATTTCCATTGAAAGAGATTGCATTATATGTACCAAATGTACCTGTCTGTCTGCCTTTATAGGTCGCACCGAGAGATTCTGCAGCATCCTCAATAATGATTGCACCGTGCTTCTCGCAGATAGCACAGATTTCATCGAATTTTGCTGGTATACCGTAAAGGTTTGCCACTACAACAACTTTTGTATTGGGGTATAATTCAAATGCTTTTGCAAGAGCAATAGGATCCATATTCCAAGTATCATACTCGGTATCAATAAAAATCGGTGTTGCTCTTTCATACATAACAGGATTTACGGTTGCAGCAAAAGTCATATCAGTACAAAAAACACAATCACCCTCTTGAACCCCTGCCAGCTTCACCGCAAGATGCAGCGCCGCCGTACCGCAAGAAAGTGCCACAGCATATTTGCACCCGACTTTTTCACAAATGAGTTTTTCAATCTCACTAATGTTTTCACCAACGGTAGACATCCAGTTTGTGTCATAGGCTTCTTGTACATATTTCAGTTCCTCTCCGTGCATCGTAGGAGAACTGAGCCACACTTTTTGGGCGAATGGCTGGAATCTGCTGCTATTCTGACTATTCCACATTTTCAATTGCTTCCTTTAACATTCTATACTCATAACAAGGCTTAACAAACGTACACCGTCCCCGCCGCCACCCGCGAGAGCTCCGGCACGACGCTGTCCTTCGTAACCGTACAGGAACAGCCGATATGCGTATGGGCGCCCACCTGGCAGCCCTTGTCCAACACAGCGCCGGCGCTGACGATACAATTTTTACCAACTCTTACCCCATTTCCAACAATCACCTTCGCCTCGACCACCACGCCGTCATCCAGAAAAGCTTGTTGAGAGAGGGTGGCCGTAGGATGAATCAGCTTCGGAATAAGAAATCCGGCGTTCCGCAGCTTCTCAAACCATTCCCGCCGCAGTACACAATCTCCAAAGCTGGGTATCGCCAACGGGTAGCAATCCAAGTAGCGCGCGTAGTTAACGCAGGAGTCAATAGCCAACCGGTGGCCCGGCATGTCATCCAGAAAATCGATTTTATCAAAGATTCCAATCGCCGCCGCAATCTCTTGCACCACAGAACCTTGGCTTCCCGCTCCCAAGATCAGCAAATTCATCCGTTTTATATCGCTGCCTTCGACGAACTGAGGAAGACAAGACCCATAAGGCCCCAGCTTCTTCATATCCTCCAGACCTCCCGCCATGGCTCCGCTGTATTGATCGAATAGCTCACGCGGGGGAATGCCCATGTACTTGCCAAGAGTAACATAATCGATCCCCATTTCCAACGCATGATGAATAAACGTGGCCTGCAAATGAGACGGCGACAGATTCGGCGCAACGCACTCGGCCTCGTTGAGGCTGCGCAGATGATAGGTAATTTTCCGCGGATCACTGGCCTCTTTGGAAGGACCCAGCATCAGATACTGATCCGGCTCGGTGTACATTCCCCGCGCCTCGCAAAGCGTCCGGTAAACACACTGCGGCAGCGGCAGAACGCGCTCCGGTATGTCCACCGTTTCTGCCACGATTTCTCCATTCTTCCGAATGCGGGAAAGGGCCTTGTTGACCGTGATGGTCCGCCGTTCGAAATCGATGTCGGCAAATCGCAGAGCAGCGGCCTCCGCCGACGTCAACCCGATGTGCAGGCACAGATAGACGCACACGTCTTTGGGCGTAAGCCGCCACAGCAGGCGGTTGGTCAGTTTCGCGGCAGCTTCCCTGTCCAGGTATTCCGGAGAACGAAGTTTGGCAAGCTTCGGCATAGCAATCCTTTCTGTTTTCATTTTTCCGTCTGTATCCCAATTGTTTTCTGCTTCGCAGCACTACGCCGTTTGTACCGTAAAAAGAGTAAGCTTCGCCATTTTTTGCAGTTTTCTGCTGCAAAAAATGCGGGCCCGGTCTGTCCCCCGCTTCCGAAAACGAGCTTCCCATCTACGATTTTCTTCCGGCGGGTTCTTGTGGCGCAGCTAACAAAAGCAACACGCGTCTGATGGAACAAGCTTGCTCCAGTTGTTTATTTTAGTTTGTTTGTCCCAATGTGTCAATGTATTTTATAGCAAAAAACAGAATTTGTCGCATCCATTTTTTTACATATCGTATAAAATGGCGGCCGAACGCGCAAACGCTTTGCAGAATAAAATAATATATGGTTAGAAACCATAGGGAAAGAGGTAGATACCATTGGCGTATTCCGATCTGGAAATTTTAGCGCGAATCATCCAATGTGAGGCGGGCGGCGAAGGAGACACCGGGATGAAAGCCGTGGCCTGCGTCGTGATGAATCGGGTCCACATTACATACGGTGAATACGGACGGCTGCAGCCAACAATCCGAGCGGTCGTTTACCAGCCCGGGCAGTTTGACTGCGTGCAGGAAACCATCCGCGGAAGCTACAATCTTCAGAACATCTACAACATGCGCCCTGAGCAAGGGCATTACGATATCGCCAATTGGGCGATCGCGGGAAATCGCCTCCCCAATCTGGGCTTTGCGCTTTGGTATTTTAACCCTTTTCAGCCAAATTGCCGAACCCATTTCCCCTCTTCGGTGGGAAAGTTCGTGATCCGCATCGGCGGACACTGTTTCTACAATCCGACGGATGCCTATGCGAACACATAGTATTTCTAAAAAATACGTCATCCGGAACAACACAACGACTCAGAAAGGAAGGAAACCATGGAGTACAACGAATACGAGAATGACGGAAACCGAGCCAGGATGGCCCCCTACCCGCAAATGCAGCTGCCAAACAAAACCCGTGCCGCGCATCGAGGCTTCCATACGCCGCCGCAGCAAAATTTCGATGCGGAGGAAATGAGAGGTTCCATGCAAAAAATTTTGTCGGATAACACTGGAGAATATGTGTTGATTGAGTTTCTCATCGGCACCGAACGATTGATGCGAAAGCAAGGATTGCTCTACGATGTGGGAACAAGCTACGTAACGCTTTACGACGACAGCAGCCAGAACTATATTGTATGCGACATTTTTTCCATCAAATTTGTTTATTTTTATCTGCCTGGACAGCGGCCCAGACAGAATTACAATACCTTGCCCAATATCGATAACAGCAATTCCCGTGGGGGAAACCGGTAAGCTGCCGTTTCCGGAAATTAAAAAAAAAGAGTCGCGGGTCGCTTCGGGAGGGAACATTTTACGATGTATATTATAGGTAAAAAACCACAAAATATACTTGAAACTAAAATGTAGGAGGCATGAAACCCATGACCACAAAAGAACTATTGTATGTAGAAGACGCTCTGGGACACGAAAAGTATTTTCAAACCAAGTGTCAGGAAACCGCAAGCCAGATTCAAGATGCGGAGCTGAAAGCTTACGTCGAGCAAATGGCACAGAAACATCAGCAAATTTTTCAAAGCTTTTATGGCTTGCTGTAATAACGAAGGGAGAAAAAGATGGAAGATAAGAACTTGATGGAAAACATTCTCCTTTTGGAGAAAGGCGTTTGTGATTTGTTCCTGCACGGAGCGATCGAGTCCTCTACGGCAAATGTGCACCAAACGTTCAGCACGGCCTTAAATGACGCGCTTTGTATGCAGGATACCATTTATGACAAGATGGCGGCCAAAGGCTGGTACCCCACCGAGCAGGTAGAGCAGAATAAGATCAATTCCGTACGGCAGAAATTCAGCACGCAGTGTGCCCAATAAGTCAAACAGAGCAATCGAAATAGAGCTTAGAGACAACTGTGATGGAATTGCTATCGATGCGGCGGCAGGGAGAAGAAGTACCTTGCCGCCGTTTCCTATTTGCAGTATGCTATAATATTGTTAAACCGATCTCCAAAAAGGTTAACCAGTCCCTTTTTCTTTCACTATTCAGGCAGAAGCTTCTACGGTCTCAGAGGAGGAGAAACGGTGACAAGGAACGACAATTGATTATTACGTCGGACTACACCGATGAAATCAATCGAAGCGCAGCAATCCATTTCGAACCGCAGCTGCGGATTCTTGTCGACACGTTACAAAAAAGATGCCGGTACTTCAATACGCTGGAGGACCGAAGCCCGCAAAAGGCCGGCAGCGATATCGAGCCGTCGTGGGAGGCGTGAGCAACCGAACAGCAAAACCGAGCTTCCCTCTTGTGGAAAGGAGGAACGACAGAGAAAATCAATGACTTTTCTCTAAAAAAAATCGCCGCGAACGATACCTGATTCGCGGCGACGTGGTATCCCGGGCGGGAATCGAACCCACATCGACAGAGTCGGAGTCTATCATCGTATCCATTAGACCACCGGGACATTGCTCGTTTTCACGTGCCGGATCATTATACATCAATTCAACAAATTGTACAAGACCAAATTTCGAATTTTTTCACAAGGAGGACGATCACATTCCTTCGCAGAAACCGGTTTGCATAAATCAGGCCAATCCATCACATGCTATTCCCAAGGAGAAACGCGTTTTCCCATCAGAATGCGTTTTCACCGCTCAAAAAACGGATCCTCCCCAAGTAAGTTGGTTGTAGTAGTTAGGAAAGGTGGCGGAACATGGAAGATACCAATTTTTTAGACGGAGCCGGCGTACCGCTGGGCTTCGGCATGCTATTGATGCAGCACACCGATGCCATGCTTCGATTCAAAAGCCTCTCGTCAGAAGAACAAAAAAGCATCCTCGATGGAGCGCATCACTGTGACACCCGGGAAAAAATGGAGCATTACGTAGAACAGCTGGTGCAGAATCGGCTGGCACATTGAGTCTCGTTTCCCCAACGCGAAAAAGGAACGGCCCAAAAACAGTACCGTTCCTTTTCCGCTATGTATCAGTTTCAACTTAGGAGATTTGCTGTTGTTTTTCCTGCTCCACCTTATTTTTAAAGAGGTACCAGGCATCCGGCGAATCCACAAAATACTTGGGGCAAAGCTTGCCCGTCACATCGTAATGCCGGATAATATCTTCTTTTTCCAAATCGTACAAATTACACAGCCACGCGGTAAGCTTCACCAACGATTCGTAGGTAGCATCGCTAAACTTGCCGGTAGCATCCCGGTGACAACATTCGATGGAAATCGTGTCGTCGTTCCGCTTGTTGGAGCAGTAGGCAATCTCATCCAAAGGAACGCATTGGATCACCGTTCCGTCAATACCGATGATAAAATGGCTGCTGGCATAGGTAGCGCCGGAGGAAGCCAGATTGCCATAATAGCTGCGGTTTTGTTCCGCCGTAGTTCCAGGATTGGCCGTGTAATGAATCACCACGCCGTTGACCTGTTCCAACCTGGTTCCCGGACGGGAATACGGATTGACCGGCAGAATATCTTGCTTAATGGGAATGGGCGCGGGAATGTTACGGTTGGACGCATCCGGCGTGGCAGCAAGCTGGGAAGATCCCGCTGAATGGCCGCCAGGGGAACCGGACGGGCCGCCTAACGGATCCTTTCTGCCGCAGCCTCGGGCCAAAAGAGATCCGCACAATATCATGACCATCGCCGCCAATAAGGTTATGGCACGTTTTTTTCTTTTGTTCATTTTCTCTCTTCCTCTCTTGTATCTGTCAGCCGGCTGACAAGCTTATTGTAGCGCAAGAACAACGCGTGTGCATTTACGGCATCTTATTTTTTCCTTAAGAAAACCTTACCGTTCCCAGCCCGGTTGCCCCCGTACCGGAAGCTTGACGGTAAAGACGGTAATTTCCTCATTGCTGCTAGCCAAAATCCGACCTCCATGCTGCACCACAATCTCCTTGGCAATGGCCAGACCCAGTCCCGCGCCGCCGGTATACGTAGAACGGGCCGTATCCAGCCGGTAAAACTTTTCAAAAATCGAGTTGATTTTGTGTTCCGGAATTTTTTTCCCCCGGTTGCGGAACTCAATCGTTACCGTCCAGGCATCCGACCAGGCGTTAATATCAATGGAAGTGTTTTTGTAGCTATAGGAAACGGCGTTCTTGAGAATATTGTTAAATACCCGAGCCAGCTTGTCCGCATCGGCATAAACCGTTAGGCCGTCTTCCACCAGTACGTTGACGCTCCTTCCTCCCGGCGCCAGCATGGGATAGAACTCTTCCGCCATTTGCTCCAGCATAAATTTCAGATCAATATCCTCTTTTTCCAGAGGAATCGTGGTCAGATTGAATCGAGTGATGTCAAAGAACTCGTTGATGAGCTGTTCCAGCCGGTACGCCTTTTCCAATGTAATGCTGACATATTTCGCTCGCTGTTCCATCGGAACGTCCGGCACTTCATCCAGCAGACTGAGATAGCCGATCACCGATGCCAAAGGCGTTTTGATATCGTGAGCCAGATAGGCAATCAAATCAGCCTTACGTTGGGTCTCTGCCTCCGCCAACTGCTCATTCCGGATGCTCTCAAATTTCAGCGCGTTCAATTCCCGCTCAATGTCTTTAAACTCCTTGGATAAAACCAGCCGTTCGCTGTCTTTGGTAAAAAGAACATTCAAGTTCTTCACCAGCCCGGTCAGCTTGTTTACCGCACGAAACTCCACAACGATCCAGCCGATGCCCAGAACCAGCATCAAAAAAGCAAATACCACCAATTCCTTGTGCTGCTTAAAAAAACTGGCCAAACGGTATCCGAAGCGATTTGCCACCGCGTCCAGCAAAATGCCATTGAACACGTAATCCATTACCAGAAACAACAGGTAGGAAACGAATACGGTAAGCGCCGCCACTACCACATGAGTCAGCAGAAGCTTCGCCTTGTATTTGACGCCGAAATAATTATTCAATTTTGTAGCCCACTCCCCAAACTGTTTTGATGTACTTCGGTTTCTCCGCCGAATCATTCATTTTCTCCCGCAAATGGCGGATATGTACCATGATCGTATTGCTGTTGTTGCTGAAATAGCGGTCTCCCCAAACCTCCTGAAACAGCCGGTCCGCACTGATCACATTCCCCTTGTTCTCGCAAAGAATCCACAGAATGGAAAACTCGGTGGGTGTCAAGCTCAGCGGCCTTTCATTCAGCAGGCACTCATGGGTGTTCCGATTCAGAATCAGCCCGGAAAAAGCAATCACCGAATCGTCCTGACCGGAATCGCTCCCATTGTATTTGGTAAAACGCCGCAGCTGCGCCTTCACTCTGGCAACCAGCTCCAAAGGACGGAAAGGCTTGGTAATATAATCATCCGCCCCCAATGTCAAGCCGGTTATCTTGTCAATCTCTTCTTCCTTTGCGGTCAGCATAATAATCGGAAAATTGTATTGCTCCCGAATCAGCTTGCAGATAGTAAAGCCATCCATGTCCGGCATCATCACGTCTAGAATCGCTAGATCCAATTTCTGATTTCGAATACACTCCACGGCATCCTGAGCGTGATAGCACTTATGAACAACGTAATTCTCATTCTGTAAATAAAGTGTCACCACATCGGCAATTTCTTGTTCATCGTCAACAACTAAAATATGTGCCATCCTACGCATCTCCCATTTTTTCTTTTGTACGGTGGTTTTCTTTTTATTCTACTAAAAGACCTGAAAAACTTCATATTCATTTGCTTATCAAATCCTTAAGATTCCATTAAGGAAAAAGCAGAAAATACTGGATTATTTTTCGAGTATAACATGTTCCGCTGCTTTTGCAAAGGCAAATTTTAGAAAGCATTGCCAAATGCGCCGGGATGGCTATAATATATAGATAAGATATAGAAGGGGTCTGTTGAATCATACCAGAAAGGACCGATCCTATGAACGACGCCGCAAAATATAGTGACGATGGGATTCGCTGGAGTATCCCGCCCTTCCCACAATATGTGTTATCGGACTACCGTCTTTTTGAAGAAAACGAACGGCACATCACCCGAATTTGCAACGAATACATTCTCCTCTTGATGTTTGGCGGCGAACTGCATTTTACAGAAAACGGCAAAGAAGTCAGCCTGGCCGGCGGCGATTGGTATATTCAGAAACCTTTTTTGCCGCAAAGCGCCAACCGGCCAAGCAACAAAGCCGACTATTATTACATTCATTTTACTTATCCGGAAGCAGAGCGGCAGAATATGGCGTCCATGCTGCGCATCCCCATCCGCGGCACCTGCCATCCTCAGCTTTATCAGTCCTATTTCCGCCAGATGACGAAATTTCCCTTCAGAGCGCCTCTGGATACCCTTCTCATGCAAACGGTTTTCCTGGAGTTCTTTCATTTTTTTCTTCGCACTGCGGTAATTTCACGATCTCCCCAGCAGGATCTGGCCCAGAAAATGTCGGAATATTTGAGAAAAAAATATTCCCAGGCGTTGACTACGTCGGATTTGACCGATCAATTCCACTATTCCGCTGATTATCTGCGCAGAATTTTTCAAACCGAATGGGGCTGTACCCCCGCCGCTTATCTGAATCAGCTGCGGATAGAACGCGCCAAAACACTTCTGGCGAACACCGATGCATCCGTTGAAGAAATTGCCGCGGAGGTGGGATATCAGGACCCATCGACGTTTTTCCGGAATTTCCGGAAAAACTGCGGGCTGGGACCATCCCGCTGGAGAATGGCCGCCAGAGGCATATACGATGAGGCGGCGCAACAGTAACATAGAATGGTTGCATTTTCCCTCTCGAAGAAATATAATGGGTTCCGAAAAATGGGAATGAGGTGTTTTGATGAAAATAGATGGTTTGCGGCAAGGCATGGTAATGCAGCGCGGGGCGGACAATACCTGTCACATTTATTTGTGCTGTCCGCCGGATTGGGAACCGGCTTCGTGTGTCGTAACGGCCCAGGAGTCTCCGGAGCGGGAATCCTTGACCAACGTCCTTTTGGAAAAACAGCCGGATGGACGCTATTTGCTTACCGGTATCCCGGTTGGCGGCCCTTACCGGCTGGCAATGGGAAACCTGCTTTACCAAGATCTTTATGTGGGCGATGTGTGGCTGTTGGCCGGCCAATCCAACATGGAAGGAATCGGACGGTATACCCGGGAAACGAACGAGTATGGAACCCATCCCAACCCCGCGGTCCGGGCGTTTTTTATGACGGATGAATGGGGGCCGGCCAAGGATCCTCTCCATGCGCTCTGGATGGCCAAGAACCGGGTTCACACGCTGGTATATAAAGTGGGCGAACGGCATCCTGCGTTGGGTGTTGGGCCGGGAGTATCCTTTGGCCGGAAAATGTTCGAATACACAGGAGTACCCCAAGGTCTCATTGCCTGTGCCCATGGCGGAACCACTCTGGATCAGTGGGCGCCGGACTGTCAGGACGGGTCCACCAATCTGTACCTTGCCATGAAGGATCGATTTCGGGAAAATGGAGGTCATGTGAGAGGGATGTTCTGGTATCAGGGCTGTTCCGACGCCATGACGTTTGCCGGCGCTGCCTTTGCCGGTAAAATGGATGCTTGGATCCGGTCGGTTCGGCGGGATTTTGGTGAAATGCTTCCGATCGTGCAGGTTCAGATAGCCCGTTTGACGGATTGCTGCGATCCCCGCATGGATCAGGAATGGACCATGGTACGGGAGCAGCAGAGACTGCTGGCACAGCGTTGGAGCGGAGTGGATACGGTCGCCGCCGTTGGCTATGCGCTGGACGATCCCATTCACTTATCGGCCGCTGCCCAGCAGACGGTGGGAGAAGACGCCGCGGAAAGCATGTATTGTCTGCTGTTTGGTAATACGGGAGAAGTACTGCCCGGAATCCGGCTTTCCGGTGTGATCGCAGCGCCGGACCAGCTGATACCGGAACGGTCCGAAATATTGGTGACATACGATAATCTTCACGGAGATCTGCAAAGCAGTCCCGTTGTGGGAGGCTACCTGGTAACAGAACCGACCGGAACCGAAGTAACCGGATTGATTTACGATGTGGCGCTTCGCGGGAATACCGCGGTGATCCGCTGCAGCTGTCCCTGTGATAAGCTGGAGGGACGGATGTTGTACTACGGTTATGGTGCCAATCCGCTTTGTACCATTACGGACCGGCGGGGCCGCAGTCTGCCGGCATTCGGACCAATTCCTCTGGGCGGAAGATAACCGCCTGCTTGCCAAACCAGCCTCTCTTCCCAAACATATCGCACCCTATTCATCAAATAGTATGGTAATAAGGCATTTCCACAGCAAACTCAACTAAACTAGTGCTGATTGATCCGTTGCGGCACATTCTTCCCATGCAAAGCACTCCGCGTACTTGGGTTTTGCTTTGATCGCTTCGACCAGATGAATTGGCGCGGCAGCAAGCCAGCTTTTCCAGGCGTCAACCGGCACAGAAGGCCAATGATCGCTGAGAAAGGTTACTTTCGACACAAGCGGCGCTGTATAATGATAGACTCCGGTGCAGCGAATGGATTCATACTTTTTTTCATGTTCAAATCCGCGGTCAAAATACTCTACCGCTTCTTCTACGTTTCCAAGACTTGCCGTAAAAAACGCGCAATGTAAATACAAATCGCGCAGGTCAGCATGCTCGGCACCACAATTTCCGTCATCCAGGATTGATTCATACAGATGCGCCACATCCAGCAGCTTCCGAACCCCTTCTCCACTTGAACAGATGGAAACTTTTGTCCCCACAGAACTTTCCAGAATGATCTTCAGCTCCCTGAGCAACGCCAACAGTGCTTCTCCCTGATACAAATCTCGTTTTTCTCCGTCTGTGGCAGCCGCCAGAAGAACCTCTCGGCATATCATAACCGGATCCTGCCGATTAGCCAGATCTTCCGCTTGATCAAACAGGCCCATTGCCGCATAGAGCCGTACCGAAATAGACACAATCGCTGATTTGTCGTCGGAATTGACGCCCATCGACAAGGCCTGCCCATACAAAGACAGCGCTTCTTTCCAATATTCATTTTGGGAATTGTATGAAATATCATTTTTTACGTAATCGCAACCGTCGGACGTATACGCACGGGCGCCATATTTCTGCCAACCGAGCTGTGTCAGCGCGTAACCGAGCCGTATAAAAAGCTGTGCTTCACTAGGAAATTCCTCGATCGCTTCGCGCAAAAGCCGGGTGCAAGACGTCATGTCCCCCTGGGCGTTAAGCAACGCATCCGCTCTTTTTATGATTGCTTCAATTTTTAACGCCCGGTCACTGTTGTACCCGAATAATTCGTCTATCGTAATATGGAAATAGTTGGCAATAGCCGGAAGAAGCTCCACATCCGGATATCCGCCATTTGCTTCCCAACGGGAAACGGCTTGACTGGTAACGCCAATCGCGTTTGCCAACGCTTCCTGGGTTCTGTTGTCGCGCCTGCGCAATTCCTTTATTTTTTCACCAAGATTCACTCTCATATCGCCACCTCCATATTCGCTCCTGTAAGAATACTATAGCGGCCGAACAGAAAAAGCAACCATCCGTTCCTTGTTTCCCTATCAAGCATTGCTTGAATACTTCTTTTGACCATACAGAGAAAAAAGTTGACGAAAGCCCAGCGCCTTTTTCCCTCCGCGCCCAAAAATAGCTATGAGGTTCGAACTCCCTTTTTCCATTTTGAGCATATCAGTTCTAACCACGTCCCAACTCTTGGATAAGCTTTTGAATCCGATTGGTTCGGGTTTCTTCCTTTTTCGCCAATTCAATTCGATTGGCCTGCTCACGCTTCAAATAATCCGGCTGACGGAGGAATGCATCCAAAACGTTGTTTTCCTGTAAAATAACTTCAAGATAATCCGGAACAAGGAATGCGCGCGGCTCTGTATCTCGTTCCAAAGTCACAGGAATGATGTCGCCCATATCTTTACCGACTGCCACCTGATTTTGCCCTCAAGCCTTTTTATTTCCGCATCAAATTCGTATTGCATCATTCAATCCTCCCAAATCGTCCAAGCTCTGCTAAAATCAGCATCGTCAGATGTGCTTCATACTGCGCCTGCATTTTTGCAAATGCCTCGCCTTCGCCAAACCGCCAGTGTATGTGCCAGCAGCCGTCCTCATTCTGCTGCCGAATCAAATAATCAAGTGAATTGTCAACCAAATCCTTAACCACAGGATAAACTATGCTTTCAGGCGTATCCACCACATCGCAAGGCAGTTCTTCATAGCCTTGCTCCCATTTTTCCAAATCGAGCTGCATACAGGCAGTCGGGTTTTGACAGAGAATTTCAGTTAGTTTATCTGCAAGCGGTTGATCCTTCAGACACGCAACAAACTTTTGATAGCACTTTAGGTTGTACGGTGATTCATCATCGGCATGAAAAGAATGATCAATATTTCCCTTTCCATACAAAGGCGATGCCTTATCATAACAACGCAGAATTTTCTCCACAGGATATCGGATAATATCCTGATATAACGTCTCCGGTACAAGCTCGCTGTACTGTGCGACAAACGCCGCTATCGCAGCCTGTCCGTTCGGTGAATACTTCAAAATCCGCTCATCCTCGTCAGCAATGGGAGGACAGTCGTTTTCATGATATTCCCACCACGGCACATGCGCCTGCTCGTTCAACTCAGGTTCTTCCATATGACCGAAATCCCCACGTTCCGGGAGATAACGCCCCAACAGATAGTTCATCGTCTTTTGAATAACCGGGTGGCCGGCCGGTGGTTTCTCCTTAAGAGAACATATAACGGCAGGCGTGTTCGGTGCATTTCAGGCATGGGCCTTGATACGCAAACTCATATACCAGACCGCCGAACCCGCCGTTTTCATGCTGATATTTCGCCAACACATCCAGAAAAGCGTTGGTATCATCCTCCTCAAAGTTATAGCGAAACCATGCACGGTTGATGTCATCCGAGTGAGCAAATACATAATCACGGGCTTTGATGAAATTTTCACGAGTTAATTTAATCATAACATTTCCTCTCTGCTTGCTTGGTCATCCTTTTCAGGAACTCACCTTTGGCTTCTGTATAGCCGTGCCGGCCATATTTTTCATAGAATCCCAGGTTCTTACGCCCAGCAATGATTTTTAATAGCCCCCTTCTTTTCTTGGCAAAAACATAGTTACTGCTTTCAAATTCTCTTTCCTGGCGTATCTTCCGTCAGTCTTCGGACCGCTTCATCTATATCGGCAGCAAAAAACACATCGTGTCCCTTGTTGCTCTCATACATGAAATCATGAAGCGGCTTGCTGGTGTAATGGGAATACTCTCCGTAAATGGCGATACGGAAATGATAATTCATATATTTTTGCAAGATCTCGCCTGCAAGGCCACGGCTTAGAATAAAAAAATCCTCGCAAATAAGGTCTTTACTGATGGCAATAAGATTTGTCCCTGCCTCATATTGAATCGACATTGCCAAGTCAAGAGCAGATCTTACATCCGTTATTTCGTGTTTGTCCGATAGAATGTGTGCCACAGTCATATTGTTTTTGGTTATTCTCTCGATAGTCATTTTCCGTTCCTCGGTTTCTCCCGCAAGCGAAATACCGCTTCCTTTCATTTCGCATTGGCAGGTAATTTGGATCAAAGCACCTCTCCACGAAGGCCTGATCGTATCGTTTCCCTCTGCTATTTTAAAATGGCATTCATACAACCGTCCCTGCGGATTGTCTATTCTGCCGAAAATGTAGTTCAAGCAAACAGTGAAAAAATCTGCGTACTGCATCAGCGCCCCCAACGGCGGGAAGGACTGCGCATGTTCGTACCGAAAAACAGAGGGTTTCTTTTCCAGGACGAACTTCTTATAACAAATTCACATCAGTATTTTATATCAACTTTAGATTCGGATCAATATATTTTAAAAATCAATTGCCGGCAGTTTTAGATTGACAGGATGAAACGTTTATCTTGCAAAGCAAAAAAGCCGCAGCAATCTGTTGCGGCTTTGATTTTGATAGGAAATAATCGATGAATTACAGGCACATTCTATAGATTTTCTCTACATCGGCAGCACCCAGCGGATAGAGGCCGCTTATCTCACCGCCAGGACAAGCGTGGGCTGCCATGGCCGCAAAATGCGTGTCGTCAATCGACAGTTCAGACAAGGTACTTGTCAGCCCCAACGTATGAAAGCAGAAATCCGACACCGCTTCGATGGCTTTCTTTGCTCCGGTCATCGGATCGAGACCTTCTTCCACATCGAACACCTGGATACCGAAACGGTAAATGGCAGGCGCGGTTTCTTTGTTGCAGATATAGGTAAGCCAACGCGGGGTGACAATAGCCAGTCCGTGACCGTGAGTGATGTCATAATAAGCGGACAGCTCATGTTCCATCATATGGCAGGCACAGCCGTGAACCGTTCCGGCGTCAAGCACCGTATTGAGCGCCATAGAGGACGCCCACATCAAATTGGCGCGAGCCTCATAGTTTTCCGGCTCTTTCATTGCAACAGGCGCCCATTTTACAACCGCACGCATAACCGCCTCCTGGAATTCGAGAATCATATCAAAGGTGGCATCTCCGGCGAAATAGTAGTTATCCAGTACATGATTGAAGATGTCAAACGCACCGCAGGCGGTTTGATACGTAGGCAGCGAAAAGCTGTATTCAGGATTTTCAAAGGCAACCCGCGGAATCAGAGCACTGCCGCCCAGCCCTATTTTTTCATTTGTTTCCATATTGGAAATGACCGCCCAGGCATCCATTTCCGAGCCGGTTGCCGCATTGGTCAGCACGGCAACAATCGGTAACGCTTCGGTTACCCACACGCCGCCCGAAACAAGCGGCCATACGTCGCCGTCATCGGTCAGTGCCGCTGCCGCCACGCCTTTCGCACAGTCGATGGCAGAGCCGCCGCCCACAGCCAGGATGACCTCCACGCCATCTGCTTTGCAAATGGCGGCCCCCTTGTTTGCTGTCGTGTGACGGGGATTCGGCTCGACACCGGACAGTTCAAACAGCGTGAGTCCCGCATCTTTGATGAGTGCAGTCACGGTGTCATATAGTCCGTTTTTCTTGATTGATCCGCCGCCGTATACCAACAATACCTTGGTACCGAATCTGGAAAGCTCTGCGGTCAGATTGTCCATTTGATGTTTCCCGAAATACACCTTGTCGGGATTGTAAAAAATAAAATCATTCATGCTAAATACCTCCATGCTTTATTTTTACGCAATGCGTGGGATGCTTATCGAGGGGATTCCGCCGACAACCTTGTTATCGGGTACATTTTTTGAGGCAACCGCACCCTCTGCTTTAGCGAATGGATGTTTTTTCGGTTCATCAAAATCGTGTTTCATACGGTCACCTGTCTTTTAATCGATAGAAAATGTTACGGTTACCGCTCCGCTTCCGAGTACCGACTGTAATTCTGCTTGCTCTACAGTATCCAGTTTGCCAATTCGAGTAAAATTCCACGAATTTGTATCATAGTAGATTGTAATCGAATTCCCTTGATACAAAATAATATCCCCCGGCTGAGTGGTGATTTGCTCATTGTTTTGCGGAAGATTTGTTCCGATGGGCCCCACCTTTTCAAAATTACCATAGTCGTGCATTTCGATAACCAGCGGTTTTTCTCTTAACAGGTCCGCCAGCGCGCGAGCGGAAGAATTGTCTGCCAACGTGGCGGTAAAAATATGGCCGTTTACACTCACCTTCATTTTTCCCACCGTCTCATTCTCCGTCGCCGGCGGCGTCGTTGCTGTCGGCTTCTCGGTTTGATTGTCTGTTGCTTCGTTGCTTTCCTCTGTTTGTAACGTGCCGGTTTCTTCGCTTTTGCCGCAAGCGGCAAAGGAACAGAGCATGACACAGGAAAACAGAACGCATACGATTTGCTTCATGGATCACCCTTTCTTTCTGCCTAAACGGCTTTGCCCATTTCAAACGCTTTTTCCAAAGCTGCATGACCTTTGATTTCGCCTGCGCCCGTTACACCGCCGGCAAAAACAGTTCCGGCAAGCCTGGCTTTCTCGAAACACGCTATCCAGCCCTCGATTCCGTTCACGGCCCTTCCGGGAGTATGGGGTTCCGCCTCGGCGGCAGAAGTAAGAACATAGATGTCACGAAATTTGTAATCACGGACAAAGAGAGCATTGGCTCGGTCGAGCATGGTTTTGAGTTGACCGCTCATTTCGTAATAATAAATCGGGGTGGCAAAGACAATCACATCTGACTGGCACATTTTCTCGGTAATGGCGCCCGCGTCATCCGCGATCACGCAATGTCCGCTTGTTTGACAGGCAAGGCAGCCCTTGCAAAAGCCAATGGTTTTTTCTGACAGACAGATAACCTCCACTTGGTTTCCCGCCTTCTTTGTCCCGTCGGCAAAGGCCTTGGCAAGAAGCTCGGAGTTTCCATTCTTTCTGAATGAGCTTGAGATAATAACGATATTTTTTGACATATTTTTCTCCTTTGCTAAATCAACCGCTTCGTAAAGACCATAACCCCGAATACCAGCAGCAAAAAACGAAGATCGGATTCCCATGGGGGAAGCGTTGCTTTGTTGTCTTTTTCTTTAAACTGTACGCTGCACGGTAAGCGCCCTCCGGTCAAGTGTGCCTGGTGGGATTCCTCCTATTCATTCCTCTGTCGTTCCCCTACACGATAAATAATTTTATGATTCTGTTTCTTTTGCATCATATAGAGAAAATAATCGAGACAATCAATTTGCTTTTGATCTTTGTGCAAATTCTCAAGCAGACAACGGCGGTGCCTTTCTAACATTCTTTTTCCCTCCTCTGAATTACCGCTTTCGATCTCGCTTACAAAGTTTGCAATCGTCGCATTGTCGCAACCTGCATCCTTTAAGGTCTGCACCATATCGATTATTTCATTGGCTGGTGGATAGGGTTTCAAGACACATAGCCTCCTTATCGTTCAGCACGGCTAGGAACAATCTTGTTATCCCAGCCCTGCAATACCGGATTGCTGTGAACAGCCGATACAAAAGCATTCCAAAATCAATATCCGGTAAAAAATAGGAAGTACGTTTCTTTCCATTCAAAACACCTCTGTATTTTTGCAGTTCACTGCCTACACTATAATTCATTTGCCATGAAATAACAAATACCTATAGTAAATAGGTTTTTATGCTTGACAAGCATAGAAAAAAACGATACTGTAGGTGTCACACGAAAAGGAGAGCGAGCTATGGAACTGCGCTTGTTACAATATTTTTTGACGGTTACAAGAGAACAAAGCATTTTGGGGGCTTCCAAGGTATTACACATATCCCAGCCGACACTCTCCCGCCAGCTTCGGGATCTGGAGGAAGAACTCGGCAAACAGCTGTTTATTCGTTCCAACAGAAAAATAACGCTTACGGAGGAGGGTATGATCCTTCGTAAGCGTGCGGAGGAAATAGGGGAGCTTGTCCGTAAGACACAGGACGAAATTTCAATAAACAGCGAAGTGATTGCGGGAGATATTCATATCGGCGCCGGGGAATCGGACGGAGGCCGTTTTCTGTTTGAAGCCGCAAAGAACGTACAGGCAGAATGCCCGCTTGTTCGGTTTCATATTGTAAGCAATGACAAGCCTGATATTTTGGAACATCTCGATCGTGGATTATTGGATTTCGGTATTGTCTTCGGTCATGTCGATGCAACAAAGTACGATAAAATCAAGACTCCTTACAAGGAAAGATTCGGCGTTTTGATGCGAAAAGACGATCCATTGGCAGAAAAGGAAATCATAAAACCATCCGATCTGTTTGATAAGCCGCTGATTGTTTCCCGACAGCCATATCAGAGCGGTGAGCTTTCTGATATGTTTCACTGCAATCCTGAAAAACTAAACATAGCGGCAACCTACAGTCTGCTCTTTAACGGCTCTCTTATGGTTGAAAAAGGGATGGGCTATGCCATTGCGTTTGACAAAATCATCAATGTGACAGGAGATAATCCTCTATGCTTCAGACCGCTTGCTATTCCCTTTGATTTTGAAATGCAGATTGTTTGGAAAAAATATCAAGTGCTAACCAAAGCTGCCGAAAAATTCTTGACGAAGATGCAGGAGATCATGGCGGAGTGAAAATGCCACAGCTTGGTTACGGTGTCTATCAAACACCACCCGAAGACACGAGGCGCTGCGTATTGGATGCCATTAAGGTTGGCTATCGCAGTATCGACACCGCTCAAGCCTACGGCAACGAGGAGGGTGTCGGAGAAGCGATAAAGGAATGCGGGCTGTCCCGTGAAGAACTATTTATCACAACAAAGGTATGGATTACCAATGCAGGCTATGAAAAAGCAAAAGCCTCGATAAGCGAATCGCTGAAAAAACTGAAAACCGACTACATCGACCTTCTTTTGATCCATCAGCCCTTTGGAGATTATTACGGAACCTACCGTGCAATGGAAGAGGCATATAAGGCGGGCAAGGTAAGGGCTATCGGCGTTTCCAATTTCTATCCCGACCGATATATTGATATTCAGCATTTTGCAGAGGTAAAGCCTGCTGTGAATCAGGTGGAAACGCATATATTCTGTCAGCAAAAGGCCGCCAAGGAATATATGAAAAAATACGGCACACAGATTATGTCCTGGGGACCGTTTGCAGAAGGACGAAACGACTATTTCAACAACCCCATTCTCAAAGAAATCGGCACAAAACACAGCAAGACCGTCGCTCAAACAGCCCTGCGCTTTCTACTGCAAAGCGATGTTGTTTTAATACCGAAATCAACTCATATTGAGCGAATGAAAGAAAACTTTGACATCTTTGATTTTGTTCTCGATCATGACGATATGAAAAGAATCGAAACGCTCGACACAGGAAACAGTTTGTTTTTCTCCCACTACGACCCCGCAACCGTCGAGTGGTTTATGAGCATTCTCGGATAAGGTGGTGTTACTATGAAAAAAATCGTACAAACTGCCGGCAGAAATACTCTCGGTAACTTTGCTCCCGAATTTGCCCATTTCAACGATGATGTATTGTTCGGGGAAAATTGGAATAACACAGATTTAAATCTTAAAACTCGATGTATCGTAACCGTTGTCGCGCTTATGGCCAGCGGCGTGACCGATTCATCGCTGAAATATCATTTGGAAAACGCAAAAAATGCGGGAGTGTCCCGAAAAGAGATTGCCGCGGTCATTACCCACGCTGCTTTTTATGCGGGTTGGCCTAAGGCTTGGGCTGTGTTCGATATAGCAAAGGCTGTGTGGGTTGAGGATAGCGGCGAAAGCACCGAAAAGGCAGACCATGCCGCTCAAATGATCTTTCCCATCGGCGAACCGAACGACGCCTTCAAGCAGTATTTTACGGGGCAAAGCTATCTTGCTCCACTTTCCTTGTCGCAGATCGGCATTGTTAATGTTACCTTTGAGCCGAAATGCAGGAATAACTGGCATATCCACACGGCTGCCAAGGGCGGCGGACAAATTCTTGTTTGCGTTGCCGGTCACGGATATTATCAGGAATGGGGCAAAGAAGCGCAGGAGATGAAGCCGGGCGATTGCAGGAACATTCCCGTAGGTGTAAAGCACTGGCACGGCGCCGCGCACGACAGTTGGTTTTCGCATTTGGCGATTGAAGTGCCGGGCGTAGATACGGCAAACGAATGGCTGGAACCCGTTACAGACGAGCAATACGGTCAAGTGAAATAGCGAGTCCGGAAAGGGGCGGTGACACGATTCCAATCTTGAAAAACATGGCACAAAACAGTTCTGATTTCGAGCGATAAAGAAAGAATCACAAATTTTGTAAAAGGGAATAAAATGTGCTTTCTGACATTACCGTTATGTCTTTTCCGTCTAGCTGCATTGCTTCCGCTTTTTTTATTTTTGATGACTTCCCTTCCTTTACGGAACGGATATACTCAAAAGAGCCGACAACCAGAAAATTGGTGGATCCGGTAACATGGTTGGCCACTACCCCGCCGACGTTGACAACGCTTTGCATGGCCTCAGCGCGAGTAGCGGAACGCAGCGCACCTGTAAAAACAACTGTTTTTTTATAAAACGGATGATCCTCGTCAAAGTTTTCTGTCGTTGCTTTGATGGCGGAGCAATCTATTCCGTTTTTACCGAACGTTTTTTTGAAATTGTCAACGGAGGAATAACGAGTGTTTACTATGTTCCTCATTGTTTCAAAACAAGAAAATGTTATATTGCAATCTGCTTCTGCTCTATGCGCATCGCTGTAATCAACTCCACAAGCCGCTGCAGTATCGCTCAAACGATGGTGTTTTAAATCTTTGAACAATCTCCTAGATATCCTCATTGTGTCAATGAAATTGTTGGATAACCCTGATTGAAAAACAGACTCGAACGCATCATACAAAAAATTAACATCAAAATTGACGTTATGTCCTACTAAAACAGACTCGCCAATAAAGTCTCGCAGCGACGGAAAAACGGTGTCGGAAGTGGGTGCGGAGTATAACATTTCATCTGTTATCCCTGTTAGTTCTGTTATAAAATCATCTAATCCGCCGAATGGATACGGCCCGATAAGAGAAGAAAAAGAATCTACAAGCTTAAAATTTTTTATTTTTAACGCGGCAACTTCTATGATGTGACAAAAATCCGTGTCAAGTCCTGTTGTTTCCGTATCAATAACTATGTAGTCGCTTGGGAAATCAACAATACTCGCTCCCTTTCCAACGCGTTTCGGTAATTCATTTGTGTCGCCAACGGATATAGATATAACGGTATTCATACAAACGTCCTCCTGTCAACGATTAACATAATAGATCAAATAGAAGTGTCAAGTCAACAACTTTTCAATTAGGAAATCCCATGAAATCCAAAAATAGGATACATTCCAAAAATCAAAAAAACAGCAATATGCACGGGTGTGTCGTCAATACGGTCGCCGCCCTCAAGCTTAAACGGCACCTTAATATCCTGCGTGATTTTGTTATAGACTCTAAAATAGAAATCGTAAACATTGCCGCTCCAATCACCTGACGAGGACACAATACGGTCTGTCCAACGGGTGTTGGGGTCCATCTGCTCCTGATAATCAAGGAAGTAGTGTGGATATTCTTTTACAATCTCGTATTCATAACCGAACATCAGCAGTCCTGCGGCAGTAGGATGCATTTTACCGTCATCGCTTCTACCGACAGCACCAAGCTTGTAGAGAAACTCTGCATCCTCAAGTTCTTCCCAAACATGACCGGGACGGTAGGTTTTCATTCTGATTCGGTAACGGCGAACGCTGTCATAATCAATGACATCAAGTCCCATATTTGCAAGGACCAGCATATCCTGTGTCTTGACAGAGGCATCACGGGTCATGGCGTGCACTTCCTCTTTCGTACACTTATAGTCGCCTTCTCCGTTGCGTCGGTAGCTACCCGAAATCGGATTGCCGTCAATATAAACCGGCTTATCAAAACGCTGTGCACGGGGCACACGGATAGCAATGATTCTGTCTCCGTTCACTTCTTCACTACCATTGTGGCAGTTCTCCCGTTTTTATCACCAATTTTTGATCTCATCCATATAAACAATAAATCCGAATCCATTACCAATTGGAGAAAGGTTCGGATCATATTGATTTGTCTAAGCCACATGATAAAGATATTTTCTGCAATTTAGCGTAGGAGTTGAACTAACGTGTAAATATCCGAATAGTATTATCGTTTTACTCCGAAAACACAAAGCTTTTCATTTCCTTGCGGTAGGGCAAGCCAATTCCTATCAACCATTGTCTCAATAATAAAAGCCATAACATCCATCTGATGATGAATAAACGCAAGCTGTGCCTCTTGATCCCACAAAGCTTTGGGAATAAAATCCTTCAACGTTTGCGCAGCAAGGTCACATATTTCAACTATGCAGCCACAAACATCTTCTGCCAACGGTTTTAATATCTGCCAAATAATATTATTAAGCATATCAAACGAGAACACGGGAAATTCAGCGGATAATTTTCCGTCATGACTCGAAATAAACCCTTCGTCGATTAGTTTAATCAGCATAGCATTGTTTGGATCTGCTGTCTTTTCCAGAATGGCGTCGCACATCGCTTCCACGGATAGACTCCAATTTACAGGCTCCCAAAATTGTTGTTTTTCAATGACACGATAATTTTCCACCGAAAAATATGCGGTGTTGTCATTGTTCTCACAATGGCCATAGATACCATGAAAATGATGATTTTGATAATCGTTATCATACCCGAACACAAATCCATAACTGCCGTTTGAAAGCGGAGGATACTCTCCAAAACGCTTTCGCCCGATACCATCGGAAAGATTCAGCGCAAACACCATCACCAGATTTGCAAAAGTCCATTTCAGCCGGTTTCGACTATACTCATTTCCTTTGAATTCCAGTATTTCCAGTGTGGGAAGAAGATCTGACAGTTTTTCGTTAAATTGCTCTGCTGCTTTTTCGTAAACAGGTTTGATTTTAGTTGCCAATTCTTTCTCGTAGTCATCTGTAAAAATGATGATGTTCGTCTGATATTTATCGCTAATTTTCCTAATGATGTCATGTTTCATGAGCGGTTCAATTTCATCTTCCAGATAAACCACGGCAACGCCAAGCTCCATAGACAGTTCCTGTATAGTTACAGGCGTATAATAAGCGCTGAGGAGAATATTTCCGGGAAGTTTTCTTTTAAACAATTGCCAATAACAAGAATTATCCCCGCCTCCCCAAAAGTCCATACGAAAAGTTCCAGGATTATAACTTTTTTCCCCGAATTCTCTCGACATACCGATATCTTTCAATATTTTTCTTGTCTTGAAAAGATAATATTTCACCATTTCAGCACTGATACCGAGGTGGGTTGAAATTTCGGAACAGCTTCTGCCGGTAATATAATAAGCGACGGTGGTTTCACGATACTGTTTCGACAGAAGGGATAACTCGCGGCGCAAAAGATGGAGTTCTTCTGACTGCAAATATTCGTCTTCAGGTGTTACCCAATATGTTCCGACAAAGCTTTCATCAAACTCAATCATTTGAAAGTTGCTTTTGCGGATCCGTTTCTTAAAGGTATTTTCCGCAATCCGCCACATAAAACTGTAAAAAGCATCCTCATTTCTTAATCGGTGCGCACACTTTAACACCTCGCAGATAATATCGTTTGTCAAGTCCTCCGCCTCCGACTTATCGTAAAGCCTCGACAGAGAATAAGCAAAAATATTCCTTAAATTGTCCGATACTAATTTTGCCGCTTTATCCTGTTCCAAAATCTCACCTCCCGCTTCCTCATTGAAAGCTTTCGACTATATAGTATCCGGTATGCAGTATCGGTTAATCGAAATTAATTTAAATAATAAAAAGCACAACACAGGAGTTCATCTCCACAATGCTGTGCTTTTTCTGTCTAAGCCACATAAAAAAGATTTTTTCAGCTTTTCGGCGGTGGGATTTGAACCTATGTAAATTCCGAATTTATAACCAAAAAAACCTGTCTCTAATTGCGGAAATAAAAATCTTTATTATATGAAGGTTACATTACTTTCTCTGTTACCTCTGCCATTTGTGCTCTTTCGATTAAGTGATTAGCTAATATTAAAAGTTGTAATGCACGTTCTTCTGTATCTTCCCAATCTGAATCGTGTGCCCGGGGATTTCTGATTCCTGTCATACATCCAGCAAAAATCTGCATATATCCCGACTGTTCGTTTTGCTCAGATGAAGTAACACCACCATTAAGTCTCAGTTTAGGTTTATTTGGTGAGAAAACTCTCTGCATTAATTGAGCACCTGTTATATCAGTGTTCTGTAGTTCTGCTTTCTTTTTCACAAGATTATCAAGTAATTTGAACGCTTCCTCAACTGCTCTAGCATGATGACCATCTTTGAATAGTTTTTCCGTTTTTCGTCGGAGAGACCTATTTGTTATTACTTCGTCATATACGCAATGATTTTCGATTTGACAAATGATGGGGATGTTTGTTGTAAACCCTGCATTTTTAAGGTCATGATCTATTTGCTGTGCGGCAAGCAGTACATTATGTTGAAAACTCATTTGTCATTCATCCCATACAAGTGTTTAGCCATACTTGCAAATATTGTATCAATCTGATCTGGTGTTGAATCAGGTGAAATATGGATTTGTAAATCGATATGCAGATTGGGGCGATTGATAGAATCAATATTTTTATCGGTTCCTACGGCTGGCTGATTAGTTACAGACATACTTGCCGGTTTGTTTGCAGATGTCTTACGCTGTTTTAAATTTGCCGGTTTAGTTGTAGTACTTTTTATAAATCTACTTGTTTTATCCTTTATTTCCCCACCTTTGAGTAGAGAGAAAAGCGCAACCATTTTGTCGGCAGCACCCTGTCCAACTCCTTGGCTCATAAACCATGTTCTTACAGTCGTTCTGTCGACACTTGAATCAGGAAATAAGTCTAAAAGTTCAGTTGGATAGACGGATTTTATAATTGTCTCACATACAGCTTTATACTTGTCGTCTATTCTCCAATCATTCGCCAAAGCTGTTGGTTTATTTTCATTATCGATAAGACCTATGCGTTTTAACGGGCTAATAACGTTACTGTTAGCTGAATTATCGTTCGCCATTGAAAGAAGTGATTTAATATAGGTCGTAGAGACTACTGAAGGAAGTGATGATTTGAATTTTTCCCTGATTGTCCACCAATTCTTCTCGGAAATTGTAGGAAAACTGTTATTCTGTTCTGCCATATTTATTTCTCCTTTTTATTTATTTTTGATTTTATTTCGTCCACTAATAAGTGAACTGTAGTTCCAGGGGTTTGTTCAGATGGCTTATCTTTGCCCTGTATCCTGTGTTCATGCATTTTTTGCGCAGCAACATGAATGGCTTTCCTCTCATCTCCGAAGTGATTTAGCTTTTCATAAATCGCCGAGTCCGATTTGACATATTTTTGTTGTACATTGCGTTCAAAGATTTGTCCAAATCCATTGCAGCAGGATACCGAGTTGGCATATGTAGGCATAGCACCAAAATAGGCGCTAAACCATTCTTCTATACAAGGATTTGTCCAACCAACATTTATACCCTTAGCTATCGCCTCAGAAATAATCCTGTCAAAATTTTGAACTTGATCCCTATCAAAGATAATCCATATTTCCCCATATTGGGGATTTAGAGAGGCAAGATTCAAAGCTTCCTCAACGAGGTTTTTGGTTTTAGTCTTTATCACTTTGATGACTAATTTGCCCTGCAATTCTGGAGGGATAGAGTTTCGGAGTCCGAACATGTAGTTTTGTTCAGTCTCTTTTGTGTCTGTCACAATAAAGTAATATCCTAACTCTGGAATACGCCGTTTGGATAATTGCTCCCTCATTTTTCGATTACCATTTCTTTCGGAACTCGCCATTGCTTATTCCTCCTTGAACATATCAAAATGTTTTAAGGTAGGAATTGCTCCGTACTTCCCTAGCAAATAGTTTTTTTCGTAATTCTCATCTTTTCTAATCTTCACACCGTCTTCATCGACAAAATCAGCGAGAGAATATAAATTTGAAATGCCATTTGCATCTTTCTCAGTAAACCAAATTTCATCTCTCCTCAGCATGCTACCATTTAGCTGCCAAGAATCATGAGAAGTAAATATTAACTGAGCATGTTTTGTGTTTATTGCTGGATCTAAAAAAGTAATAATAAATGTTCTTACGAGCAACGGATGTAACCTAGCATTTAGTTCATCTATAAAGAATACTCCGCCTGTTGATAAAACATCCTGAAGCATTGGATAAAGAGCGAACATCTTGAGCGTACCAGCAGATTCATGTTGCAACGGAATAGATGCGGTTTTATCAGAATCAATTATTTTGTGAATGGCATCTATTTTTAAGTGTTCATCATCTTCGTCATCTGTTTTTAGAACTTCAACATGAAAGCCTACAATTGATGAATCAAATGTTGCAAAGTAATTTACAACTTTGTTTTGAACAGATTTATCTTGAGCAAATCCTTCTGGAATTAATTGAGAAAGAAAGAAATTTTCAATTGGTTTTCCGAAGTCAGCAAAGTCATTATTCAAAAACCAATCTCGCACATATTTTAATTTGGAAATTTTCAGTTTAGCGCCTAATGATACTACAAGGGTTTCTTTTTCTAAAGCAACTTTTAAGTTCTCTTGGCTCTTTGTTGGAAGACCAGAAAAATCATATTCTTCTCCATTCCTGTAAAAAATTTTTTTATATATACCTCTTGAGGATTTTGATTTATAATTTAACCATTCTTCGCATACACCAACGCTATTTACAGTAAATCCATAGTTATAGGTCTTTGCACCATTCTCTTCGGAATCAATAAAATAAACCTCAAATGAAGATTCTGCATTTTTGCTAGTATTATCAAAAAGAAATGGGGTTGGTTTAAAAAACTCGGATTTTTTCTTTTTCGTCGAAACTTCATCCCCACCATAACTCAGTGATTGAATAACATAAGTTGACATATAACGAAAGGCTTCTTGTACATTCGATTTGCCGCTTGCGTTGGCGCCAAATATAGATGCAACAGGAAGTATTCGCTCGGACGCTATCGATATTACATGATTATTGAATTCTGAAATTTTTGTTGCCGTTAAGTCTATGGTGGTATCATCTCTAAATGATTTGTAATTCTTAAAATTGAATTGAAGTAACACTATATTTTTTCTCCCTTCATCATTACTCACTATCTATTATATGCAGAAAAATCAATTTGTCAACATCTAATTGAGAAAAAAACTCAATTAGATGCATTTTTAATTTATAAGTTGCTTAGAAAAGTTATTAACTATTCTCATGCTATAATTCTCTTCAAAGGAGATGATAACATGAAATGTAAATACACTAACGAAGAAAAACAAAAGATTCTCGACCGCTACATATCCGGCGGTGAAGCAACAGCAGATATACTTGCTGATACCGGCATTCCCAAAAGCACATTTTACAGTTGGCTGAAAGCCTATCGAGAAGAACAGGAAAACAGCAAACAAAGACCTATTAATATTCGTAATTTCCGTTTGCTTGAAAATAAAGTTGCTTGTTTAGAGGGAATCATCGAAATTTTGCAATCGGTTACCTGCACAGCCAAATCGCCATTACAAGAAAAGCTTTATGGCGCCGAACGGCTACATGGGAAATACAATGTCCACATGATCTGCGATGCATTGGATATTTCAAGAGGAACATTCCACAACCATATTTTCCGTAACAAGAAAGATAACACTTGGTATTCTAAACGCAAAGAAGAATTGCGTATACGAATACAAGAAATCTATGATGACAACAATCAAATCTTTGGTGCAGGGAAAATCGCTGCTGTCATGCGTAACGAGGGCATCAAAGTAAGCGAAGAAATTGTTCGCACTCTTATGAAGGATATGGGGATTGGCAGTATCCGTCAAGTAGCAAAGAAATTATTTAAAGAAGAACAGCGAAAACATAAAAATTATCTTAATCAAGAGTTTGATCCGCAATCTCCAAATGAGGTTTGGGTAAGTGATGTCACATATTTTAAGTTTCATGACAAAGCCTTTTATATCTGTGTTGTCACGGACTTATATGCTCGTTTGGTTATTGGATACAAGGTAGGAAAGAAAAACAGCACACAACTCGTTAGGTCAACTTTTGAGCAAGCATACTTAAAACGACAGTCGCCTGTTAATTTGCTTTATCATACTGACAGAGGGTTTAATTATACATCAAAAACAATGGCGGATTATTTGAAAGATATAAATGTTATCCATTCCTTTTCCCGACCCTATGTTCCGTATGACAACTCTGTTATGGAATCATTCTTTTCTTCTTTGAAAAGAGAAGAGCTATACAGAACGAAATATAAATCGGAAAAAGATTTTCGTGATGCAGTTGACAAATATATCATCGTTTATAATACAAAGCGCCCGCATAAAAAGTTACAATACAAGACCCCTGAACAGAAAGAACAGGAATATGCCTTAAAACAAGCAGATATACAAGATTGATGAAATGGACAGATGGGTTCGGATTTATTTGTTATGAGCTTTTTTGTTTCAAATTTCGCATTTTCTTTTTGCAGTCCAAACAGTAAAAAGAAAATGCGGCCCCGAAAAGCCGCATAAATGGTGTGCTACCCGTCAAGTAGACAATGAAAATATTTAAACTTTTCCTGCCCGGTGTTTTGCCGGGCAGTTTTTA
>PPYF01188070.1_pt1 | contig 149933 bp, 137 predicted proteins | sample 1559871 | NCBI WGS metagenome assembly PPYF01 (sample SAMN08240021, study PRJNA423297) | Human gut metagenome, whole genome shotgun sequencing project. | reverse complement strand
AAAATGGATAGTGTAGATCAGCGTGATCAATAGCAGAATAATACTAATAGCCCACGCAAGTTTGGCCCGAAATAGCAAACCTAACGAGTTCAGGACGAGGAATACCCCCAACATAAACAGCGGGGCATTTGCCAATAATGACAAATTCAAACCAGAGAAGGCATGGATATGGAAAATATCCAGCAGATTGACCGACATGCCATAGATGGTTTTAAAAATCAGCAACCCATTCAGCAACACGGCCAATGCCGCAATGTCGTGCCGAACGGCCATCCACAAATTTACCGTTGTTCGTTTAAATACAGCCCAGTGACTCACTGATACCTCTGCAACCACAAATACTGTTTATCAATTTCTCGCCGATTCAGCACCGATCTGACTCGCCCGATGCCCGAAGCATGCGCGTTATACTAGATGAGGTTATCCGCAGCAATCAAAAGCTTTTCACTGGATTATGTAACGATTAATCACAAAATCATAGCTAACATTGAGGGCTAAATCTGTCAGTCATTACGGTTAAAACCCGCAATTTTCCCCTTCATATAATGCACTACACGGCTGATCAGCGGGATATGCTCATATAACATGGCTCCCATGTCATAGTAGTTACGCTGAAAAATGATCCGTTCGCCTTCCCAGCGCAAGTGTGAAGCCCCTTCCACGGAAATATCATCCCCTTGCTCCAAATTGGCATGGGCGTAACTGAGCTCCCAGAGGATAAACAGATCATTATCACTGCTAAAGGCACGAATAACTTTTACGCGGTGATAATAGGTTTGCTCAATGATGCGAAAAAAATAGACCTGCAAATCTTGTACGCTGTAGATTTGCTGCACCGGATCCATAAACACCACATCATCGGCATACAAATCAGGGAAATGCGCGATTTTCTCGGCAGTCAGTTCGGCATACGCGGCGCTGAATTTATCAATCATGGCTTGATGTTGCGCTAACATTCTCCCCTCCTGTCGATAACATCACCGTTAAAAGTATATGTCATCTACCGCCAAGTGCCGTTAACTGCCAGACAAATCGCTCACCATACACAATAAAAACCACGCAATAAAAAACCGCCTCATGGGCGGCTTTTTATCTGACTCGTTTTGATTTATGCCATTAGCTTACTTCACTTCCTCAATAGAGGAGTTGTCCGAGCCTTCGGTATTCACTTGATGCGGTAAAATCAGGTTCAGTAACACTGCCACCAGCGATGCCAGACCTACACCTGCCAGCGCAAAGCTGCCGATTTTCAGCTCCAGCGAGCCAATACCGATCGTCAAGGTAATTGCTACGATGGCGATATTGCGGGAAGCGCCTAAATCCACTTTCGCATCAACCAGCGTTTTCAAACCAATTGCCGCGATAGAGCCGAACAGCAGCAGCATGATCCCGCCCATCACAGGCATCGGGATTGAGGTCAGGAGCGCATTGAACTTACCGAAGAATGCCAAGATGATGGCAAAAATCGCCGCCCATGTCATGGTACGCACATTGAAGTTACGGGTGATCATCACCGCACCAGTCACTTCCGCATATGTGGTCACTGGTGGGCCACCAATCAGACCAGCAAAGCATACGCCCAAACCATCACCAAACAGCGTGCGGTGCAAGCCCGGAGTCTTGGTGTAATCCTTACCGGTTACGCCACCAATCGCCATAACGCCACCGATATGCTCGATACAAGGCGCAATCGCCACCGGTAACATGAAGAGCGCCGCCGCCCAGTTCACTTCCGGCGTAATAAAGGTTGGCACCGCCAGCCATGCCGCAGATTGCAGACCGGTGAAATCCACCATGCCAGAGAATGATGCTACGGAATACCCTACCACGACACCGGATAAAATCGGCAGTAAACGCAGCCAGCCTTTACAAAAGACGGCAGTGACCAGCGTGGTCGCCAGCGATACGCCAGCCAGCGCCAGTGCGGTATCCAACGGGATGATCTGCTCACCGTTCACGCGGCCCATCGCCATGTTACAGGCCACTTGCGCCACTGATAGACCGATAACCATGATCACTGGCCCAATCACTACTGGCGGCAACAAACGGTGCACAAAGCCCACCCCTTTGGAGCGGATAATGCCAGCAAACAGGAAGTACATCAGGCCGGCCATGCACAGGCCAAACATAGTGGATGGCACACCCCAGGTTTGGGTGGCATAGATAATCGGGGCAATAAAGGCAAAACTCGATCCCAGAAAGATCGGCACTTGATTACGCGTTGATAACTGAAATAACAGTGTTCCCACGCCGGCGCCCAACAGGGCCATTGAAGGGTTCAATCCCGTCAACAGAGGAACGAGCACCATAGCACCGAAGGCGACAAACAGAATTTGCAACCCGGCAATACTTTGCTTTATCTGGGAGAACATGCGGATCCTTAGCAACAACAATATAAGGCAATAACGTGACTTAACCCTCGGGGTTACCGAGTGGATAAATCCGGATCCTGCTTGTAAAACGGTGTGATAGGAATAAAGGATGCGAAAGGAATATCTCGATACCCAGTAAGACACAAAACTCGCGATAGATCGCTCATTACACCTTACCGTGTTTCAGGATGTTACAGAGAAAACATCCACCGACACTCAATATCAGCAACACACAAGCATCGAGAATCAGATACTACTCGATTCAGCGGCAAATAGCAAACGTTTGCAGAAAAATAGAAAAAAACGGCACCTTGTAAGGCACCGTTTCCATAAAAATCGTGCTCATCACGACATACAGACGTTTTTATTCTGCGCTGTCGTCTTTGTACTTCGCTGCGGTTTCTTTAATCAACGCTTGCAGTTCGCCCTTTTGCGCCATCTCCAGCATGATGTCGCAACCGCCAACCAACTCGCCTTCAACCCACAGCTGTGGGAAAGTTGGCCAGTTAGCAAATTTTGGCAATTCAGCACGAATATCTGGGTTTTGCAGGATATCAACGTAAGCAAAACGCTCACCACAAGCCATCAGCGCTTGCACGGCTTGGGCAGAAAAACCACAGCTCGGTAATTTTGGCGAGCCTTTCATGTACAAAATGATTGGGTTTTCAGCCAGTTGTTGCTTAATCTTTTCAATAGTTTCCATGATGCTCACTTCCGCATTGGTGTTCTGTTGGCTTGATTCTACCGACTCTGCGGCAAAATAAAAAATCACATATTTTGTGTGGTTTTGGAACAAACATCTGCTGTACACCGCAATAACACACTGATATATCAACAAGATGCATATTTATTCTGCTGAACTCACTATGCATCCAGCTGCAGCGCTCTCTGGCAGTACATTGTGCATAAAACCGGCGTATCGTCCGGATAACAGCAGATGATACACAGAAATTTAGTCTGCAGCCTTTTAATATAGAAAAAACTTGCTAAAATCCCAAACCATAACAGTTCAACAACAGCAAGCTGTGTCCAATCATCGCCAATAGGATGATTAGAGGAAGCAATTAAACCGGGCAAAGACCCAACAATAACGGAGATAACGGCAATGTCTTTTGAATTACCTGCACTGCCATATGCAAAAAATGCACTGGAACCACACCTGTCAGCTGAAACGCTGGAGTATCACTACGGTAAGCACCACAACACCTACGTGGTTAACCTGAACAATCTGGTTCCTGGCACTGAGTTCGAAGGCAAGTCTCTGGAAGATATCGTTAAAACCTCTTCCGGCCCGATCTTTAACAACGCCGCTCAAGTCTGGAACCACACTTTCTACTGGAACTGCCTGGCACCACAAGCGGGTGGCGAGCCTACCGGCGCACTGGCTGATGCAATCAACCAAGCATTCGGCTCTTTTGACGCGTTCAAAACCCAGTTCAACGACGCAGCAGTGAAGAACTTCGGCTCTGGCTGGACTTGGCTGGTGAAGAAAGCTGACGGCTCTCTGGCAATTGTGAACACCTCTAACGCTGGCTGCCCACTGACTGAAGGTCACACTCCACTGCTGACCGTGGACGTGTGGGAGCACGCTTACTACATCGATTACCGCAACGTACGTCCTAACTACCTGAATGGTTTCTGGGCGCTGGTAAACTGGAACTTCGTCGCTAAAAATCTGGCCGCGTAAGATCCTCGGCTCATCATCGGTGCCCGTCATGCGTACCGAGAGCTAATAGACCTCGTCATCCCCTGCTCAGGCGGGGGATTTTTGTATCCCGCATCCAACCTCACCGAGCCCAAATACAGGTTGTTTTTCTTCGTTTACACCATCCAACCCCGCAATCAGCAGTGCTTTCCCTGAAAATATTTCACTCTGTAACAACTTGCGCAATATCACACTTTGTCGTCATACATATCCCTATCATGCCCCTGCTTTTTAAAACCATCTTACCGATAAAGGGATATAACAATAAAAATGCGTAAATTGACATTACTTGCCAGCGCATTGGCGCTGAGCTTCTCGCTAAATACTGCCGTACAAGCCGCTGAAACCGCCAGCACCGCTCCGCTCTACAGCGGTGTCACCGTGGCCGAGCTGGCGCAAGAAAAACCTATTCATTGGGTCTCCGTAGAACAAATCGAACACAGCCTCAAAGGCAAAGCGCCAATGGCGGTAGGTTTTGATATTGATGATACCGTGCTGTTTTCCAGCCCTGGGTTTTATCGCGGTAAGCAAATGTTCTCCCCTGATAGCTATGCTTACCTGAAAAACCCACAATTCTGGGAAAAAATGAATAACGGTTGGGATGAATTCAGCATTCCGAAGAAAGTGGGACATGACTTAATTGCGATGCACTTAAAACGTGGTGATCATATTTATTTCATCACCGGTCGCGATCAAACTAAAACCGAAACTGTGACCAAGACGCTGCAAAAAGATTTTGCAATCCCCGATAACGCGTTAAATCCAGTTATTTTTGCCGGTGACAAACCAGGCCAAAATACCAAAATCAGCTGGATGAAAGCCAAAGACATCAAAATCTATTACGGCGATTCTGATGGCGATATCAAAGCCGCCATTGCGACTAATGCGCGCGGGATCCGTTTACTGAGAGCGTCTAACTCCACTTACCAGCCACTGCCGCAAGCCGGCGCCATGGGCGAAGAGGTGATCATTAACTCGCAATATTAATTCAGATAATTTACCGCATCCTCATTCAAGCTCGTAGGTGATCCGCTGCCCATCGCGGATCACCTACACTCAACAGTGTGAAGCATTGTATTGCTTTTACTGTGTTGTACTTCCCTTTAGTGCTCTCTTTTTTATCGTTACTATTCTGTGCTTATCTTTTGATGGCTCATCCACGCATTTTCAACTAACGCCAGATATCTGACTTTCTTTACCTAAAAATGCCAGATTACTGGCTAAGCGTAACTTAACCTACCGCACAGTTATGAAAAAAAGTGCATTAGAGGTTTGACCCACATCGCTGCACTTACGATTATGTCGCACAAAATTTTAAAACTTCAGGTTATTCACGCTCGGGATCGGGAAATGCGTGTTAAGCACTCGCCAGTGCACACGATTTCTTTTGCTGTGACGAAATAATGCCTAAGGCATCGCGGGGAAAGTCACCGGAATGACAATCACTCGCTACACATCAAGGCATTATGGCTCTTCGGCAGCACCCGGCATCCAAAACGGAACAGATTATTATGGACAGCTCTACCACCAGCATGACACCGGATACGCCTACCGATAAAAATTTGATTGAGTGGTCATGCAAATACACGCCCCCCACGGGAATTAGCCCGGATACGACAGAATTCTATTACCAGCTCTTTGACGATCGATTGGAATATTCCACAATCCAATACAACGCATTAGCCAAATTCCTGTTCGGTGCTGGTGCGGTGATCATGATTGTATTTTTAACTTTCGGCTTAGGGCTAGGTCCGGTAGCCGGATTTTTAGGCTTGTGTGCCGGTAAGTTAATCTACAGTGCGTTAATCCTCAATACGGGGCCTATTGCCATTGCGCGTGCGGATATCCGCTCACTGCAATTATCAGAAGACCACCGTAAACTGAATTTGACCTTGCATGATGACAGCCAAGTACTTATCCACACTGATCCGGATATTTACCCCACGCTCACTGAGCTGCTTATTGCCCAAGGCTGCACCGTTCACGGTGAAATGATTGCCGCAAGTGCAAATCACAACGATAAAATTGCCGATGCCGCGCCCCAGCCACATAAACGCACCATCATTATTGGATTAGTCGTGGTGTGGATTGGCGCGGCGGTCGTATTTAGCCAAATCGATGGTGATAGCGTTGCGAGCAGTCACATCGCATTAGAATCCCCGACGTCAGACGATGCATCATCGGTTAGCAATGAGCTATTCCAGATAGAAAAAGCCATTAATGCGGATGATAGAAATTATCTGGCCGAAAAAGTTCCTAACGTGAAAGCGCTCTACGCCAATGATGGCGCTTTTGCCGCCATCAAAAATGACGGTAGCCTGATCACTTGGGGCTTTAGCTTTCAAGGCGCTAATAGCAGCCCACAAGTTCAGGCACTACACAATATTAAAAGCGTGCTGCCCTTTAATGGTGGCTTGCATGGCATGCTCGAACAGCTCGGTTTTTTTGCTCTGACCGAAGATGATCGCTTAGTCACTTGGGGTGAAACACAAGCGCCTGCGGAATTAGAGCCACGCCTAACCGAGGTAAAAGAAGTCCTTACCACCCGCCGGATGTACGGCTTTGCCAGTGCTTTTAGCATGATCGCCGTACTCAAAAATGACGGTAGCGTTGTCAGCTGGGCCCCACCACAAGAAAAAAACAGCAACGTCGGACAGGCCAACAGCCTGACCGATATTCAAAGCATCACTACCTCATATGGCTGCTTTATCGCGCTAGATAAACAAGGTGCCACGCACGTATGGGGTTACACCACATGCGAATCTGACTTAGCGCCCAAGCTGAGCGAGCGGACATATAAGCGCATTCGCGCCTATGGCGACCAAATCCTAGCCGAAACCCTTGATGATACCGTTTTGGTGATTTCGAACCGCGCAGAAACACAACCGCGATACGTATTACCGCAATGGGCTGCCAATATCAGCGAGTTTTATGCCGGTCACCGCACCAATGCCGCGTTATTAACTGACGGCACGTTGATGTACTGGCAGCAGCCGACCGCTAGCGATCCTAAGCCTCGCGCATACAAGCAGCTAGATCAGGTGCAGCAAGTACAATCGGTGGGCGTGTACACCGAGCCCGATATCGGCTGGACCGATTTGCTGGCACTGACGGCCGATGGCGAGGTGGTAAATATTGATGAATCAGAGAGTGCTTCAGAGCGCTTCTTTGAAAATTGTAATAACTTCAGCCAGATCCAAAAAATTATACCGCTGCCTAATCAACAACACGTGATGTTGTATGACCGTAATGAAAGCATTTATTTTTGTGGCGATGCGCCGTTAGCGCTGCGCAGTTATAACGGCACTGTGATCCCGCAGCTCCAAAGTACCAAGTTGTTCTTACAATCTTACCTGTACTTAACTCAAGGTAGTGGGCAAGTGTCCGTCCTGATGACAATGACAGATGCAGATTACGACAATTACGCGAAATTCTTCGCCGAAAACATGCAAAATAGTCAGACCCAAATCATCTCCAACGGTTCACTGCTATCGCTCAACCAAGATCAAACCCTCAGCGCGCTCACGCCACAAGATAAACCGGCGCTAAAAAATATTGGCAAAGTGCGCCAAGCCCTCGCCAATACCACCGGCTTTGCTGTACTGGATGATAACGGTACCCTCCATACGTGGCGCACCACAGGCTACATGGATGATGAGTTTATCTCAGTGCCGAAAGAAGAGCTGTAACGAGAACTCGCGCTGCGAGCCGCTTGCACCAACAAAAACACCGGCGAATGCCGGTGTTTTTTTATTCCATCACGCATGCAATGGGCATGTGTGAGTATCTAAATGCGCAATTACAGCGATTCCGATGCCAACGGGCGCGAACCATGACGCTCGGCACTGCGGATCCACGTCACCGAACCCATCACCGCAATCGCGGTCAGCAAAATATACTCCAGCGACATCGCATACACGCCCTGCACGGCATAAATCACTACACTGATCAGGTCGATGACAATCCACAGCAACCAGTTTTCTACATACTTACGGGTCATCAAAATCATCGCCGCAATCGACAGCACTAACATTGCCGAATCCCACACTGGGAAGGCATCCGGTTGCAGCTCAGGCATTGTCACGGCCAGCCCCATTCCCTGCATCAAGTCAATAGCAACGGTGGTCAAAAAGGCAAACACCGGATCGATAAACTGGCTCATCAGAATAATCGCCACCACGCACACACCGGTCTGCGTCAGGGCTTTACTGCGCGACAACCAGCGAATTTTCAGCGCCGCTTCGTTGTCGGCAGTTTGTCGGCTCCACGCATACCAGCCATACACGTTGGCGACAAAGAAAAACACCTGTAACAGCAAACTTGCATACAGCTGAATTTGAAAGAAAATGGCGGCAAACAACGTCACATTGATGAGACCAAACAGATAGTTAATGATCTTCTCTTTGCTGGCAAACCAGATACACAGCAAACCAAAAATGGTGCCGATAGCTTCAATCCACGACAGTGCATAACCGCCTTCACCCAACGGAATATTCACCATCACATTGTTAATACTGAAAAAATCCATCACACATTCTCCTTATTATAATCTTGATAGATAGCGGCCAAGGCCAATTCAATCTCGCGCGCCTCCCCCAGATGTCCGCAAGAGTCTGCCTCTTGATAGGCATTAATCCCTTGTTCTAACTCTCCGCTGCTCGTCACCACCACATTCAATACCGAAGCGGTGCGCATGCCACGCAGTGCTCCAATGACCATCAACGGCGCCGTTTCCATGTCCGCCGCCAAAATACCAAAGGCAGCCCACTTAGCGGTTAATTCAGCTTCGTGGTCGGTATAAAAGCTGTCATGACTACGCACATAGCCACTGTGGGTCGGGAACTGCAAACGCTGCGCTTGCGTTTGTAAGCAATGCACTAAACCCGTGTCAGCGCATGCCGGATAGCCTGCTGGTACATAAATCTGTGACGTGCCCTCATCCCGTACCGCGCCAGTCGCAATCACCAGATCGCCAAGCTGCATCGGCGCTTGTAATGCCCCGCAACTGCCAATACGAATCAAGGTAGTAACGCCAATGCGCTGCAACTCTTCGATAGCTATTGCCGCTGACGGACCACCAATACCGGTCGACAATACCAACACCTCAATACCCTGATACCAGCCACGCAAAGAGCGAAACTCGCGGTTATAGGCCAGTGGCTGTACGTCATCCAAAAAGCGGGCAACATGCTCAACTCGCTGCGGATCGCCTGGTAGCAACGCGTAACGCGCGCCAGTCATCGCTCGGCTTAAACGAATGTGTGGTTGCAACTCCATCATGGGTACCTCACTTTGTTGCCTCGCCTCACTACCGCGCCATTACTATGGTCATGACTATGCCATTCGCGCAGATGCTCAAGGCAACATGGGTCAACGCCGATGCTTCACAGAAGACAATTCGGCTTACATACCGGCTTGCGCACGTAAACGTGGCGCATCCAGCAATCGAATTTGTTCACCATCCACCGCAATAATTTGCTGCTCTTTCAGCTCATGCAGGATCCAGTTAATACTGCGCGGCACCGCCGCAAACTCATGGCTCAACTGCTGCTTATCCAGCATCGCGCAAGGGCTACCGTGAGCCTCAAATTGCTCCCACAACGCCAGCGCCACCCGCTGATGCAGCGTATACAAGTTATCGGCCCCCGCTTTTTGCGATAAGCGATAATATTGCTGGCTAAACGTACGTAACATGCTCTGATTAAAGTGATTATCGAGTGCTAGCCACTGGCTAAAATCATCACGAGATAAGCGCAATAAGCGCGTATCTTCTGTCGCTTCAACCGAGCAAATGTAAGGGCGCTGCTCAAAAATCTCCAACTCGCCCAGCATGTCACCTTTGCCGTAGTTGGCCTGCTGATAACGTCGCCCATCGTCCGTTTCCAAGAACACATCCACCCGGCCTTGTAAAATCAGGTGAAAATGGCGACAAGGTTCATGCTGACGACAAATCAGTGCTCCACGAGTTACCTGCAGTAACCGCCAACGCCGCATCACGTCCAACGGACAATGTTTTACCAGTTCATACAGCGCCGGCTCATTGCTGATCAGCTCGACAATCGCCAGCCAATCGTCCGGATATAAGCTCTTTTTCATGCTGAACACTATAAAGTTTCCTCTGCAGGTAAAGACAGGACCGTAGTCCACCCAGCTAACAGCCTGCGCAGCGCAAAATGTCACGAAGGTCTGATATTACACACCCAAGGCGGACAAATGTCCCGCACCGCAACAACTGGCAAAATTTCGTGATGGCCATCACGCGTGACATCTCTTGCAGCAACGCTATACGCTCAGCGTGAAAAACAAAAACCTTAAACAAACTAGGGATAAAAGCAAAAGCCCATAACAGAGCGACAAGAGGGAAAAGAGGGAAAAGAGGGAAAAGAGGGAAAAGAGGGAAAAGCACAATACGCTGTTACTACGCAAACCAAAGCAAACTGCCCATGTTTAGCATGGCAAGCCACCGACCACGGGCTCATCACATAGCTATGGCAAAAAAGAACAATTCGTGGTGTTGATACCGTATAACGCACTCAGCACGGCCCAGCATCAACCTCACACTACCATCGCGCTGATTCGCTATTTAGTGCCAAGCCGGCACACCACTGTGGAATTTAAACTCCGGATCCGGTGAGGTAATCAGCTCCGCTTCCACTACTGCAAAGTAAGCGATACGCGCACTGATATCCTGCCCCGCCACGGCCTGCGCTAATGACAGATAATCTTGATAGTGACGCGCCTCCGAGCGCAACAGCGACAGATAAAAACGCCCTAACTCCTCATCCAAATAAGGCGCCAATTTAGCAAAGCGTTCACACGAACGTGCCTCAATAAACGCGCCGATAATCAGCTTATCGACCAACGCATCCGGCTCAAAGTGCTGCACATGACGCCTCATACTCTTCGCATACCTACTCGCGGGCAGAGGCTCATAGGGGATTTGCTTTTGCGCCATGATCTCCAGCACCTGATAAAAGTGATGCAGCTCTTCTTTGATCAGCAGCACCATCTTATCCACCAGCTCCGCACCATAACGGCAATCTGCACGCACAATCACCTGTTTCGATGCCGCACTTTTCCCACGCAGCGTCTCCACAGAGCCTAATCGGCGATACGCCAGATCCTCATAAGGCTGCAGCCACGCGTTGAGCATCGCGGCACTTTCTGGCTCCACGGCATAGCGACGAATCAAAAACAGTGCACTTTGCGCCGCTTTTAGCTCGCACAACAGATGATCGCGTAAAATCACCGGCAAATTTTCGGGCTTTCTCGCCTCAGTGATCCAGCTATCGGGCGTCACCGCCTGCAAAAACTGGTGCACTGGCTCAAGCAATTGTTCAACAGACATACCGTTCTAAAATAGCGTTATACAAGAGTGATGGTTTACCATAACCTGATAATAACATTATGTTTGCGCCCTGCCATCAGGCCTACGCTCCCAAAACTCAGCATGGCAGCAATGACGCCTTGCCGTGCGCAATGAGCAAGTCGCAATGGATAATGAACAAACACTCTCGACTGACCTCAATTGAAACCGAACTCAAATGCACAAGACACTTGTCGATTACCAAACTCGCATCGCCGCACTGCCAGATAAACCGAGCTATACCCGCGACGATCTTCTGATCCCCGATTTTCTGCTAGAAAAATCCGGCACGTTGGAGATTTACTACGCGCCACACAACGAATACGCCAACTCACAAGCTCGCGTCTTTATCGTGGGGATCACGCCCGGCTTTCAGCAGATGTCACAAGCCTTTGTCACCGCGCATCGTGGGCTGGTAGTCGCAAAGCCACTGGCCACCATTCAATACGAATGCAAAGTGGCTGCTCGCTTTAGTGGCAGCATGCGCACCAATATCATCAACATGCTCGACAGCCTGCACCTAAACCAAGCGTTAGGTCTGGCCAGCTGCGCCGCCTTATTTGATGAACAAGATCATTGGTTACACACAGTATCACTGATCCCCTATCCCGTTTTTGTCAAAAGCACCAACTACACCGGCCATACGCCAAAACTGGGTAAGACGCCGCTACTGATGAACTACGCACGCCAGACCTTTGCGCACGAGTTCGGCCAGCTGCAGCACAAAGAGCACGTCTTACTCATCCCGCTCGGCAAAGCAGTCGAAGAGGTTTTACAGCAACTGGCCAGCGAAGGCTGCGTGGATGCCTCACAAATTTTATCCGGTTTCCCGCATCCCTCCGGAGCCAACGTCAACCGCCTAAAGGAATTGGAAAAACATCGCCCCGCATTAGAAACACAGATCCGTCAGTTTGCTACGGCAATTGCACCACTTCGCACCTGCTCACACCAGTAAGCATATAAACCGGCTACGTCACCGGCACACAGTCGCGATACTGCAGGCGCAATCACTTCATCCGGCCACAGCCACCACTGCATCTCCTGCAACTGCGCAATGGCCGCCTCGTCAAAACGAAAACGGATATGCTTGGCCGGATGCCCACCGACAATCTCATACGGCGCGACATCTTTGGTCACCAAGGCGCGACTAGCAATCACCGCACCATTGCCAACTTTAACCCCCGGCATGATCATCGCTTCAGTGCCAATCCACACATCATGCCCAATTTCGGTGTCTCCTGCGCGCACAAAGCCATCTTGCGCCGCGGCAAACAGCGGGTTATCCATATAGAAAAAAGGAAACGTTGATACCCAATCAGTCCGGTGCCCTTGGTTGCCCGCCATCATAAATACCGCCCCAGAGCCGATAGAGCAGAAATTGCCGATGCGCAGCTTATCGACATCATCCCTCTCAGGACTTAGGTAGCGCGCACAGTCATCAAAACTATGACCATGGTAATAACCAGAATAATAGCTATGTCGACCTGCAATAATGTTCTTATTGGTAATTTGTTCTTGGAGCGATTTACCCGCAAACGGACTGGAAAAATAATTTTGCATAATACTGTCGATACCTTACGTCGATGATGCCCACAGATATGTAACGTAAACCTTGTCTGCCAGCAAAACAAAACAGTGCCTAAAACGTCATAACTGCCACGTCTATTGCAAAATACCGCCAAAGCCAAAATAACCAGCAAAATAATGTCGCCACTTTACTTAGATAGACAGATAATCTTTCATTACAACCGGCAATCAATAAAAACATCACCGGTAGCCATTTTGGATTAGGCTGGAGCACATCTGATAGCAGGTCTCCCCGGCAGCATGTAGACATTTAAGGAGCTGATCTCATGGAGTCTTTTGTTTTTTATAACCCGACCGAAGTCTTGTTCGGTCAGCAGCAAATTGCCCGGCTGGCCGAGCGTATTCCGGCCGATGCGCGGATCCTGATCACTTACGGTGGTGGCAGCGTGATCCGCTTTGGCACGCTGGATGAAGTACGCCAAGCCCTGCACAAACACACATTCTTTGAATTCAGTGGCATCGAGCCGAATCCGTCTTACGAAACCTTGATGCAAGCTGTCGCGGCCGTTAAAGAGCATCAAATTGACTACCTGCTGGCTGTTGGTGGTGGATCTGTGGTGGATGGCACTAAATTCATTGCCGCTGCGGCCTGCTTTACCGGCGATGATCCGTGGGACATCCTGAGCAAACAAGCACCGGTTGAGCACGCACTGCCGCTGAGCTGCATTCTGACCCTGCCAGCCACCGGTTCAGAAACTAACTCCTTTGCCGTGATCAGCCGTAAATCCGATCACAGTAAACTGGCTTTCGCCAGCCCACGCGTCTATCCACAACACGCGGTACTTGACCCAACCAAAACCTATACCTTGCCAGAGCGGCAAATCAGTAACGGCGTGGTCGATGCGTTTATCCATATTCTGGAGCAATACCTGACCTATCCGGTCAATGCCAAAGTGCAAGATCGTTTTGCCGAAGGTCTGTTGCTGACCTTGCTGGAAGAAGGCCCGCGCGCGCTGGCCACTCCAACTGATTACGACATCCGCGCCAACATCATGTGGAGTGCCACTATGGCACTAAACGGTTTGATTGGTGTAGGCGTGCCACAAGACTGGTCAACTCACGCGATTGGCCACGAGCTCACCGCTGCGTACGGTTTGGATCATGCGCAAACCTTGGCTATCGTTTTGCCTGTATTGCTGGATGTACAGCGCGAGCAGAAAAAGCAAAAACTGCTGCAATATGCCGAACGCATCTGGGGCTTGCGTGATGGAAAAGACGAGCATCGCATTAACAAAGCCATCGAGAAAACCCGCGAGTTTTTTGAAATGATGCGCGTAAAAACGCATCTGGCCGATTACGGTATCAATGCCAAAGATGCTGCGGAAAAAGTGGTTGCCTCACTCAAACGTCACCACATGACGGCGCTGGGTGAGCATAAAGACATCACTCCTGAAGTGGTCGCGCGTATTTTGCTCATGGCTTAATTATTCAGGTGTTATGTGGTTTAGCGTAGCCACAAGGGCGTGCTAGCCGTTGATAAAATTGATAAATGTCGATTAAACATACCGCCTAAAAAACCATACAATCAGAGGACACAGATAATGCATCTGATGTCCTCTTTCTCTCCTCATTTTTCATTCGTTTATCCTCACACTTCTCTGCCGCGCAAAAGCTCGCATTTCGCTCATCACCGCACAACTAGCGTTAGCCAGTAACAGGCCACACCTCCGATCACTTAACTGGCTAGACCATTTGACCACGAAAATTTAGCTACACTGCTGTCATGTTATTAATCAGAAGATCTGATGCCATGTTCCTTCAGCCGTATTACCAATCAGCCGCAGACAGCTTTCACTTCAGCCGCGAGCAGGCCAGTCACTTTGCCAAACGCATCGCCGGCGACTTCAACCCCATCCACGATCCCGATGCCAAGCGCTTTTGTGTACCGGGTGACCTGCTGTTTGCCCTGATCATGAGCAAAATCGGCCTGAGCCAACACATGCATTTTGATTTTGCCGGTATGGTTTCTGATGGTGTGGCTCTTAGCCTCAATAGCGAAGATCAGCAGCTGTGGTGTGTAACCGATGACAGCGGTAAAAACTACCTCAATGTTGCCACATCTGGGGAGACGACCTTTGATAGCCACATCACCGAGCAAGTGATCCGCAGCTATGTGGCATTTTCCGGTATGAATTTCCCGCACATCATGGTTCCGCTGATGGAACAAACCCAGCACATGATCCATCCAACGCGCCCGTTGGTGATTTATGAAAGCATGTCACTGGAGATGTCATCACTGGAGCTAACGCGCCCAAGCGTACGCCTGAGCAATGCCAGTATGGATATCGAAGGGAAACGCGGTAATGTAACGCTGGAATTTGTCTTTACCGAAAATGGTAAAGAAGTGGGTATGGGACGTAAGCGCATGGTCGCCAGCGGTCTGATCCCGTATCAGCAAGATGCCGTCAACGATTTAGTCAGCCGCTTCGAGCAACGCAAACATGCCTTTTTAAATCAGGCACTGGTCGCGTAAACCTCCGGCTTGCGGAGCTATTGCTTCAAAGTACGGTCTTAAAAGACAGTCTTAAAAGCCGCAGTTTGAATCATCACGACATCAAACTGCGGCTTCAGATAGCATTTCAGCTCAGACACAGCCGCTAAACTACTGTTTCTTGGTATTACTGTTGCTTGGCTATTGCTAAGCCTCTGCTACTAATCCGGTACGATTAAACTGCTTAGCTTAAGTTATAGATCAGGTCGTTGCGCCGCAGCCACGGGCGAAGCCTTGCTCCAAACGCTCACGTAAATCACCGTCCAAGGCTAACACCTTTTGCGTTTTCATATCCACGCAGACAAAGGTGATCGCCGCATCCGCAATCAGATCACCACTTTCGACACATACAATGCGTTGTTGTAACACCCCACTGCGCTCACCCAGACGCTCCAGATGACAATCGACGCTCAAATGCTGATTGAGCAGCGCCGGCTTGCGATAATTAATATTGATATTCGCAATCACAAAGCCAACACCACTCTGCATATACCAAGCTAAATCACCGCTGGTCTCCAACCAATGCCAACGCGCTTCCTCCAAAAACTCCAGATACCGCGCATTATTCACATGCTGATAGGCATCTAGATGGTAACCCCTAACCCGAATGCTAACCGGCAATATCGCCTTATTTCCATCGCTCATTGCTAACTCCTTGCTGGATCTTTCCTCGATCCTAACGGGATATCACGGAGGAACTGCTGATGCCTCACGTTGTGTTATTGCACTGTTGAATTCCCTTTTACGCACTGATTTTCAAGATGTGCGAGTGATTGTATTACCGTAATGCAATCACGCGCATACTCCTCTATTTGGCAACATCAAATAACACCGGATAGCTCTCGCCTGCGGCTACCACATTCACCAGCCATACCATCTTGTCACTGGTGCAAGAACCCACTTGGAAAGAGGCAATCCAATCATCGCCTTGGCGAGTAAATACCAGCGGGATCACGCCCATATACATATCGCGCCCTTCAACCGTGCCTTGCGGTACTACCGTAGCCGGTAAGCCAGATACACGTAACTGCAACTCACTTTCGGCCTGTGGCGGCAGCGGCGCTAATTCCAAGGTTACCGCAGCGCCAGCTTTACTTTCCAATGCGCAGCTCTGCAGATTTAAATTGCACAGCGTACTGGCTGATGGAGCACTGCCGTTCACCATATCGATTTGTTGCTGTGCGCGGGTTTCATAAAATGACCACGTCCGCCACGCAACCAGCGCTAGAAAGATAATTAACACCACAATAAGCTGGATTAACCGTGCACGGGTGAGTTTCTCGGCAGCCACATTTACTCCTTTATCGCTATTACTGAATGTTCACGTCATTACGCATAACGCACGTAACTAAATTGGCGCTGATGCGATTACTACTGATGCGCTCTCAACTCTCGCTCTATTGTACTGATTTACGGTGCTTTGGTTATCGATGTTGATGCTAATTATTTCGCTGATATCGCTATTCTCAGCGATAAAAGCCAGCGAGTTAGCGCGTGTCATAACACCCGAATTGATCGCACCTCAGTGTGCTAAGTGGATTAACCCGCACACTTAGCTAGCAGCGCCGGCGGTGGCAGCGCTATTTAGCCACTCAGCCACACGAGCTGAATCACACAAGCTATATAAGCGCTTAGCACTATAAGTGCCTTACAACCTCATACACCGTTACGACACCCACAAATTTGTTATCCCACCGTAACAAATGTGTGCTTTTTTTGCTGCACTTCATGCATGACTCAAGTAGAATCGGAAACGGAAAATGCCGCGTTTACAGTAAGTAGCAAAAAAACCGGACAGAGCCTCTCTTCCGGACGCGGCAAAACAGAGATGTTCCTGCACAGGGATACATTAGTGTAGTTGATAGTGACAACAGCGGAAGCACGTCATCATGACCCAACAGATGAATACGCTTGAGCAAACTTACAACTATACAGTCGTGCGCCAATTCGCCATCATGACCTTGGTCTGGGGCATTGTGGGCATGTCTGTAGGTGTTCTGATTGCTGCGCAACTTATTTGGCCTCAGCTTAACTTCGAAACACCGTGGCTGACTTATAGCCACTTACGTCCGTTACATACCAATGCGGTCATCTTCGCCTTTGGTACCTCGGCGTTGATGGCAACATCGTTTTATGTTGTCCAACGAACATCGCAAACCGCTCTGTTTGCGCCCAAATTAGCGCAATTTGTGTTCTGGGGCTGGCAGTTAGTGATCCTGTGCGCAGCTATCTCGCTGCCGATGGGATTTACCACGTCCAAAGAGTACGCCGAGCTGGAATGGCCGATTGATATCCTGATCGCCATTGTGTGGGTGGCCTATGCTATCTGCTTCTTTGGCACCATCGCCAAGCGTAAAGTCTCCCATATCTATGTTGCCAACTGGTTCTTCGGTGCTTTTATCATCACCGTGGCCGTATTGCACATTGTTAACAGTATGGCGATCCCACTGACCCTGACCAAATCCTATTCCCTGTACTCCGGTGCAGTCGATGCGATGGTACAGTGGTGGTACGGGCACAACGCCGTAGGCTTCCTGCTGACCGCCGGTTTCCTCGGCATGATGTACTATTTCGTTCCGAAACAAGCGGGCCGTCCGGTGTATTCATACCGTCTGTCCATCGTGCACTTCTGGGCGCTGATCTCCTTGTATATCTGGGCCGGTCCGCACCATTTGCACTACACCGCGCTGCCTGACTGGACACAAACCCTCGGCATGGTGATGTCTGTGATCCTGTTCGTGCCTTCTTGGGGCGGTATGATCAACGGTATCATGACCCTCTCTGGTGCTTGGCATAAGCTGCGGGATGATCCGATACTGCGCTTTTTGGTGGTCTCCCTCTCCTTCTACGGGATGTCGACCTTCGAAGGCCCGATGATGGCGATCAAAACCGTCAACGCCCTGTCCCACTACACCGATTGGACCGTTGGCCACGTGCACTCTGGTGCGCTGGGCTGGGTAGCGTTGGTCACTATCGGCTCGCTGTATCACCTGATCCCAGCCTTATTCCACCGCGAGAAGATGTACAGCACCCGTCTTATCAACGTACACTTCTGGCTGGCAACCATCGGTACGGTGTTGTACATCGTGTCCATGTGGATCTCCGGTGTCATGCAAGGGCTGATGTGGCGTGCTGTCAATGCCGATGGCACCCTGACCTACTCATTTGTGGAAGCGTTACAGGCATCTTATCCGTTCTATTTCATCCGGTTTGTCGGCGGCTTATTCATCATCACCGGCATGTTTGTGATGGCCTATAACACCTATAAAACCATTACGGATAGCAGCACGGAACTCGATCCAGTGAACAAAGCTGCCGGTGAACCAGCCTGACAGGGAAGAATAACAATGAGCAGTCAGAACAACCGCCACGAGATCGTGGAAAAAAATATCGGCCTGTTAGCGATCCTGATCGTGGTTGCGATCAGCCTCGGTGGGCTGGTAGAGATTGTGCCGCTGATGTTCCAGAAAGAGACCACTCAACCGGTCTCCAACCTCAAGCCTTACACCGCCTTACAGATGGAAGGGCGCGATATTTATATTCGCGAAGGTTGCCACACCTGCCATAGCCAGATGGTGCGTCCGCTGCGCGCCGAAACCGAGCGTTACGGCCACTACTCTGTGGCCGGTGAATCGGTCTGGGAGCACCCCTTCTTGTGGGGCTCTAAGCGTACAGGCCCAGATCTGGCGCGCGTTGGTGGCCGTTACTCCGATACTTGGCACCGTGAGCACCTGTTAGACCCGCGTTCCGTTGTACCGGAGTCCAACATGCCCGCCTTCCCATGGTTGGAAGAAAATGTGCTGACCGGTGAGCTCACCGGTAAGAAGCTGGCACTGTTTCGCGATAATTTCGGTGTTCCTTACACCGAAGCGCAAATTGCCTCTGCCGGCGCGGATGTAAAAGGCAAAACCGAAATGGATGCGCTGATAGCCTATCTGCAGTCCCTCGGTCTGGCGATGAAATAAGGAGTATGCAGATGGATTTCGGAGTCATTCACAGCATCTACACTGTGGTGGTCTTTGTCAGCTTCCTTGGCATCATCGTCTGGGCTTACAGCAAAAAACAGAAGGCCCGTTTTGACGAAGCCGCCAATCTGGTTTTTGCCGACGAGCAGACACCACCACAGGAATCACAGACGCCTGCAGGGAGTAAGCAAGCATGAGTCTTTTCTGGACACTTTGGATCACCATCATCACGCTGGCCACGATCTTTGGCTGCGGTGTCCTGTTGTGGTGGTGTACAAAAGATAAAATGGGCGTCGATGAAGGCTCTGACATGGGCCACAGCTACGACGGCATTAAAGAAATCAACAACCCGCTACCAAAATGGTGGCGCTACATGTTCTGGATGACCATCGTGTTTGCGTTGGGCTATCTGGTGCTGTATCCAGGCTTAGGTGCATGGGGTAACCTGCTCGGCTGGCACAGCGCTAACCAGAGCGTGTTGTCGTTGCAAGAGTCGAATGCGGCGGTCGAAAAAGCCAAGGCCTCTGGCCAATACGTGCAATACGACCAAGAAAAGGCTCAAGCAGACAAAACCTTCGGCGAAACCTTTAAAAAGCTGGCTTATCAGGCTGATGGCACGACCTTCCGTCCGTTGACCGAAGTGGCAAATGATCCGAATGCCATGAAAGTTGGGAAAGCGTTATTCTTGCAAAACTGCGCCCTGTGCCACGGGTCAGATGCGCGCGGACAAAAAGGCTTCCCGAATCTGACCGACAATGATTGGCTGTACGGCGGTGAGCCGGAAGTGATCAAAACCACCATTTTGCATGGTCGTATCGGTGCAATGCCAGCGTGGAAAGACACCTTAGGCCCAGACGGCGTTCGTGAAGTTGTCAGCTACGCCTTAAGTTTGTCCGGCCGTAAGGTCGACCCACGGGAAGCGGAAGCCGGCAAAAAACGTTTTGTGCTGTGTGCCGCCTGCCACGGTCCGGATGGTAAAGGTAACCCTGCTGTCGGTGCGCCAAACCTGACTGACCAAATTTGGCTGTACGGCGGAACCCGTGCCAATGTCGAAGAAACGGTGAAATATGGCCGTAATGGACAGATGCCAGCATGGCAATCCATTCTGGGTGACGATAAAGTCCATCTATTGGCCGCTTATGTGTTTAGCTTGAGCCAAAATAACGGCGGACAAACCGGTATGGCAACCAATGAACCGGCAAAAGCCGCGCATTGATTAACCGTTACCCGCTAAAACATCGCTAAACGCAAACATAGCTAGACGTAACACAATGAAAACACGATTGCCGGACGACGCAGCACTGCTGTCCGTCCGGCAACCGTCTCAACCGGAACCAACTTGCGTGCTTTAATGTGCATGAAGCAATTTGGACGCAAAACTCACAGGGACGGATAAACACAATGACACAACAGGTCTGGTATAAGCAGTTCTGGCCTTGGTTTCTGATCCTGCTCCCCCTTGCCGCGGTTGCAGCCAGTTTTTACACCCTAAAATTGGCCATTACCCACCGTGACAGTTTGGTGGTAGATGATTATTACAACAAAGGCAAAGCCATCAACGAAGATATCAGCCGTTTGCAATTGGCTGAACAACTGCATATCCAAGGCGATTTGCTGATTGTCGGCGAGCAAGCGCGCTTGACGCTGAAAAAAGGTGAACTCCCCGCCTTCCCTGCTCTTAAGATCTATTTCTATCACCCGACCTTGCAAGATCATGATTTCAATCTGATGATCAACGCCGATTACAATGGGGTATACCGCTTTGATCTGCCATCGGCGATCACCGGCAAGTGGCAAGTGAGTATCGAACCGTTCGATTCGCGCTGGCGGCTACAAGAGTCCATCACATTGCCATCCAGCGCGCTATTTTCCTTCTCCGGGCACCGTTAATAATGGAAGTTGTATATTATGGATGCTGTTCATGCCTGCTATCACTGCGGGGAGCCGGTTCCACCCGGTAGCCGCTATGAGGTTATTCTGTTCAATGAGCCGCGCGCTATGTGCTGTCCCGGCTGCCAAGCCGTCGCACAGACCATTGTCGACAGCGGACTGACATCCTATTACCAGTACCGTACAACGCCTGCATCACGAAGCGAGTTGGTTCCGGACGAGCTGAAAAATCTGCAACATTACGACTTGCCTGAAGTACAAGCCGAATTCGTGCACCAAAATAACCAAGGCAGTGAAACCCGAAATGAAATCAGCCTATCGCTTGATGGCGTGACGTGCGCAGCCTGCGCATGGCTGATTGAAAAGCACCTTGGCCAAAGCGATGGCGTACTCAGTATTCAGGTCAATGCCACCGCACAGCGCGCATTGCTGCGTTGGGATCCGGCGCGGGTCCGCCTTAGCGAATTGCTGGCGCGCCTGCGCCGCTTAGGTTACCAAGCCGCGCCATTTGAAGTTGCTAGCCAAGAGCAGCAATACCGGCGCGAAATGAACAGTTACCTGCGTAAACTGGGAATCGCCGGTTTAGCCAGTATGCAGGTGATGATGGTCGCCGTTGCCCTGTATCTTGAAATGTTCAGTGATTTGGATGCGGCCCAGCGTTGGTATTTTCGCTGGGTTAGCCTCATCATGTCGACGCCGGTGATCCTCTACGCTTCCCTGCCCTTCTATTACAGTGCTTGGCGCAGCCTCAAGGCACGCACACTGAATATGGATGTTCCGGTCTCTTTTGCCTTAATTGGTGCCTACATTGCCAGTGCTTACGCCACTATCACCAATCAAGGCGAGGTGTACTTTGAATCCATCACCATGTTTGCCTTTTTCTTGTTACTGGGGCGTTTTCTGGAGATGCGCGTGCGGCGCTTAGCCACTGAGGCCACCAGCAATTTGCTTAAATTGGTGCCCAGCATCGCCACACGGGAAAACGGCGAACAAGTGGCGGCCAAAAGCCTCCGCCCAGGCGATCGCATTATTATCCGCCCCGGCGAGCGAGTCCCAGCCGATTCTTGTATTACCGATGGAATCAGTGACGTCAACGAATCCATGCTGACCGGTGAATACTTACCGGTCACTAAACAAAAACACGACCCGGTGTACGCCGGTACCGTTAACGGCGAAGGCAGCTTAACGGCACAAGTCACCCACACCGGTGCCGACAGCCTGCTGGCATCGATTTTGCGCCTGCAAGATCAAGCGCTGCAGACCAAACCGGCCATTGTGCTGATTGCCGATCGGATTGCCCGTTACTTTGTGTGGGCCTTGCTGCTGATTGCCGCCATGACATGGTTCGGCTGGCACCTGTATGAGCCCGAAAAAGCGTTCTGGGTGACGCTTTCCGTATTGGTGGCTACCTGCCCATGTGCATTAGCCCTAGCTACGCCGACAGCCGTTACATGCGTCATCTCGCGCCTAAGCCAAATGGGGCTGTTGGTCCGTAAAGGGCATGCGCTAGAGACCTTATGTCAGGTCAATCGGATCGTACTGGATAAAACCGGCACCATCACCGAAGGGCGCATGTCACTGGTGCGCACTGATGTGCTAACAGCACAACGCTCAAGTGCCGATGTACTGGCTCTGGCCGCCGCACTGGAAGCGCACAGCGCCCACCCGATAGCGCGGGTGTTTCAGCACCTCAGTGATGTCTCGGTGAACTCAGGCTCCCCGAGCGCGTATAGTGCCGAACAAGCAGAAATTGTCACCGGTAATGGTATCCGCGCCCGCATTAATGGCACGGTTTATCGTATCGGACACTATGATTTTGCTTGCGCAGCGTTGGCCAACACAAACGTTGCTACCACAGAACAGGCTCACCGCCAGCCTAGCGACGTGCCGGCGGGAGTTTTGCCGGTCTATCTGGCAAATGAAACACAGCTGCTGGCGTGCTTCTGGCTGCAAGACCCATTACGTGACGATGCTTTGGCTAGCCTCACCCACTTAAATCAGCGCGGCATTCAACTTTCGCTTCTCACAGGCGATCGCTCTGGCGCCGCCGATTACATTGCTGCACAATTGCCGCTGGCCGATTGGCATAAAGGATTATCGCCACAAGACAAGCTCGATTACCTACAACAACGTCAGCAACAAGGTGAGATAGTGATGATGGTCGGCGATGGCGTGAACGATGCGCCAGTCTTAGCCAGTGCGCACTTATCGGTGGCAATGGGAAGTGGAACCGACTTGGCAAAAAACGCTGCTGACATGGTATTGCTGTCCGATAAACTGGATCGTTTACCGCAGGCGCTGCATTTGGCACGCCGAACTCGCCGAATTATCCGTGAAAACTTGGCGTGGTCACTCGGCTACAACTTGGTGATTTTACCCCTGGCGATCAGCGGCATGCTGCCCCCGTATCTGGCTGCTATCGGCATGTCAGCCAGCTCGCTGATTGTGGTGCTTAACTCGTTGCGTTTAATGAGGTAGCGCAAGATGGACATTATTTATGTACTGGTTCCGATTGCCATGTTGTTCGTGCTGGTGGCAGTACTGGTGTTTCTGTGGGCGGTGAAATCTGAGCAATTTGAAGATTTAAATCGCCAAGGAATGCAAATTTTGTTTGAGGAAGATGAGCAGCCTAGCGCTGCACGTCCGGCAGCTAACAAGTCAGATAGCAAAACACAAAGCAAAAACCCAGATCAGGGGCCATTAGCATGATCACCTTGAGTGCCACCGGAGCAGTATTGGTCGGCTTAGCTGGCGCAGGCCACTGCTTGGGCATGTGCGGAGGCGTAGCCGCCGCCTTGACCTTTGCTCTACCGGATCAAAACTCGCTCTGGCGTAAAACGAGCTATCTGCTGCTGTACAATATCGGCCGTATTTTGGCTTATGCCTTAGCAGGCTTACTGCTCGGCGGGCTCTTTGCCTCACTAGCCGACCTCGCCGCCGGCAAAACCTTATTGCTGGTTTTGCGCTTACTGGCGGCCATGATGATGATTGCGCTTGGTCTGTACATGGGGCAATGGTGGTTTGGGCTACAACGTTTTGAAGCCCTCGGACAACATGTGTGGAAACGCGTTAAACCACTGGCTCAAGCGATGATCCCACTGAAAAATCCGTTTATGGCGTTGCCCCTTGGCTTTGTCTGGGGTTGGTTGCCGTGCGGATTAGTGTACTCCACTCTCACGTGGGCGTCCGCATCTGGCAGTGCACTGTCTGGCGCGGCCATCATGTTGGGCTTTGGTCTGGGCACCTTACCGGCCATGTTAGTGGTCGGACAAGCTGCGTCTCAGCTGCGAAATTTTCTCTCAGGGATGCTATTTAAACGCACATCTGCCGTGCTACTTTTGTTATATGGCGCACAAACTGCGTATATCGCTATTCAGCAGTTGACATAGTTAACAATTCTGCGCTTAAACATGGTAAAATTGACCCATATCAATGTCAGGTAGTGTTATACGTTATGATCCCAGAGAAAAAGACGATACGACGCATTCAATCCGGTGGCTGTGCCATCCACTGTCAGGACTGCAGCATCAGTCAGTTATGTATTCCTTTCACGCTGAATGAAAGCGAACTGGATCAGCTCGATAACATTATTGAACGCAAGAAACCGATTCAAAAAGGTCAGGCGCTGTTCAAAGCAGGTGATGAGCTTAAATCTCTGTACGCGATCCGCTCCGGCACGATCAAAAGCTACACCATCACCGAACAAGGTGATGAGCAGATCACTGCCTTCCATCTGGCCGGCGATCTGGTGGGCTTTGACGCCATCAATAACATGGCGCACCCAAGCTTTGCTCAGGCACTGGAAACCTCGATGGTATGCGAAATTCCGTTCGAGATCCTCGATGACCTGTCGGGCAAGATGCCTAAACTGCGTCAGCAGATGATGCGTCTGATGAGCAGCGAAATCAAAGGCGATCAGGATATGATCCTGTTGCTGTCTAAGAAAAACGCGGAAGAGCGTTTGGCGGCGTTTATCTATAACCTGTCACGTCGTTTTGCGGCGCGCGGCTTCTCACCACGCGAATTTCGCCTGACTATGACCCGTGGTGATATCGGCAATTATCTGGGATTGACTGTCGAAACCATCAGCCGTCTGCTGGGCCGCTTCCAGAAGAGCAACATTCTGGCGGTGAAAGGTAAGTACATCACCATCAATGACATTGATGCTTTATCGGTGCTCGCCGGTAATAATAAACAAGCCTAAGCTCACACTTTGTTCTATCTGGGTCAAGGATGATCAAATTCTTGACCCGTATCTCCCCCTCCAGCTGTCTCTTCTGGTATCTATACATTACGCTTTAGTTATTGTTTTGTAGCGACGGATAACATCTGTGTGGGAGGTATCTATGATTAAATACCGCAACATTCTGGTCGCCATCGATCCTAATCAGGAAGCGCAACCGGCACTGAGCCGAGCTTTATACCTCGCCCAGCAAGAAGAAGGCGCAGAAATTACCGCCTTTTTATCCATTTATGACTTTTCCTATGAAATGACTTCGATGCTGTCTGCTGACGAGCGCCAAGCGATGCGTGATGGAGTGGTTGGGCAGCGGATCAATTGGGTTCGAGACTTACTCAAAGATTACACCGATACCAACGTGCCGATTCATATCAAAGTGGTATGGCACAACCGCCCTTTTGAAGCGATTATTCGCGAAGTTATTCAAGGCGGGCACGATCTGCTGATCAAAGCCACGCACCAGCATGATGGTCTAGAATCGCTGATCTTTACCCCAACCGATTGGCACTTGCTGCGTAAGTGTCCGTGCCCAGTGCTGATGGTGAAAAACAATGAGTGGCGTGAATACAGCAAGCTGTTAGTAGCGGTGAACCTCTCGAGTGATGAAGAGTATCACCAGAGCCTGAACGAAAAGCTGATTTGCGAAGCGCAAAGTTTAAGCGTGGCGCTGCAACCCGGCGAAGTGCATTTGGTGAACTCGTACCCGTCTACTCCGGTAAATATCTCGATTGATATTCCTGAGTTTGATCCGAAAGCCTACAACGACGCAATTCGCGGACACCACTTGTTAGGCATGAAGACACTGCGCCAGCAATACCATATCAGCGCCGAATGTACCCATGTGGTGGAAGGGCTACCCGAGGAAGTGATCCCAGATGTTGCCGACAAGATTGATGCTGAGTTAGTTATTTTAGGCACCATTGGCCGTACCGGTATTTCAGCAGCGTTCATCGGTAATACCGCAGAGCATGTGATTGACCGCTTAACGTGTGATTTGTTGGCGGTGAAACCAGACGGGTTTGTTTGCCCAATTACAGACAGTTTGGCCAAATAGCCACGAGCGCCTTTTAGCTCGGAGTTTGTTAACTGCCAAGTTTAGCTATACCTGTATATGCCTTAACGATCACTATCCCTTAAAGATAACCGCCGACACATCTGTCGGCGGTTTTTTATAAGTATGCGGTTATAACCAGCGTGATTCGCTGGTAAAACAGAGTGACAGCCAAGGGTCATTACCCAGCTCGTCACCCAGCTCATCCCACAACTCTTTGCGGATATGATCCTGACGGTGGATCCCCCAGTCGCCATCGCGGGGCACTAAGATGTTCACTTCCACCTCGTAGCGCCGGCCTATTTTGGCCAGATGACTGGAATATTCGATAAATCCGTGGCGATTGGCGATCCGCGACAGGGTTTCATCCAAATGCGCCGAAAGCGGGCTACGCGGTGCAACTAATAACACTTCACTCAGATTACGGCGCAGTACGCTAATCGGGATAAACATCGCCACCAGCGCCAATGCGGCCACCATAACCGAGTCAATATACACGTTGACCCACGCCAAGTTGGTACCTTCTAGCACTTTAGCCAGCGCAAAACCCAGCAAAATCGTGCAGCTTAAAATGCCATCCACTAGCCACTCTTTCGCATCCACGCGTACCAGTTCGGAGTTTACCGAGCGTGCGACACGCAATTCAACGCTGTAAACACCAAAACAAAATATAGTCGAGACCAGTGCATACAACAGCGCACTGTCCAGATTGATGACATGACCACCTTGGCGGATAGAAGAGATTGCATTTACAAATGCAAAAATACAGGTCAGTAAGATCACGCCCCCATTGACCACATTGATCAACGGCTCAAGGTGCGCATATCCATACTGAAAACGGTGATCATCGGGACGAGAAACCAGATAAGCGGTCAATAAGCCCAACCCGGTCATGCCCATGCTGAGCAAAGAAAACAAGCCATCCATAAAAATGGCGTTGGAGCCAACCAGCAAGCCATAACCAATGCCAAAGCCTGACATCACGATGGTGCCTGCTAACGACAATTTTAATGCTCTGCGTTCCCTAATAAGTGCATGGTTAAGATCAACCATAGATGTCCTCCACGTTGTGTGTTTAAAAAATATATGCCTGTAAAAAAGGCTGCTAAGCAGCCTTTTCTGATCGCCATTAGCCTACTAAAAGCACAAAACATTTCAATACTGCTGCGCAACAACTTGATAGTGCCAATTGTTATTACACGCGCCGTTTTGAATGCAAAAAGCCATAACAGCATGCAAGAGATACCCGTACAGGCTCTACTGCATGCCGCACTAATCCTGTTCTGACGCGGGTTTACGGCTCTTCAGAGGTATACCAAACTGCATTGCCGATGAAGCGCACTGTCTAGTTGCTGTCACGTTCCTGCGGTATAGTCGTGGCGTACCTGATTTGGGTACACCGTTATTTCAGGAGTAAGCCATGACTCGTGAAGAGTTACTTGAATGGGCTGCAATCGAAGCAGCCAAAGCCAACGGAGTGGCTGCCCTGAACAGTTTTCACGGAAAAGAATGACACCATCGCCCGCAGAAACTGCGGGCTTTTTTTTGCGCGTAGCTTTCAGCTTCTACTGATGTAAGAATTAATCGACTAACTGATATTTAATGGTCGTGACAACGCGAATGGTTTTATCGATTTGCTGATCTTCTTGCAGCATCGGCGCGTTATCACGAGGCAAAATCTGGAAGACGCCTTGATCAGCTACCAAAATACGCCCCAGACGACTTTGTGAATCATGGGCAAACTGCTGCGCTGCTTCACGGGCATTTTTGGTCGCTTCCGCAATCATGGCCGGCTTCAGCGTAGTCAGCCCGTTATACAGATAAACCGGATTACCCGATCCCACGCCTTCGTTACTTAAGATCACACCACTGTCCACCAGCTGGCTACTTTGCTTGTACGCCTCATCTATTTTGGCAACATCTTGAGTACGCAGCATGATGGTGCGGGTAATGATGAAGCGAAACGGCACATTGCCATCGCCATATTGCTGCGCATTGCGGTCAGTCACATCCATGCCACGAAAGGATACTGCATCCGCTAAGCCATTTTTCTGCAAAAAAGTCGTCACGGCCGTGTCATCGCGCTGGATCTCATCACGCACCTGCGCCAAATCATTCCCCGCACGCACAAAGCGAATCGGCCATAACGCCAGATCAGCCTTTACATCCTGCTCTGCCAGCCCTTTCACGGTTACCGTGCGTACTGGTGCGCGACTTTTCTCTACCCCATAACCGGCTAGCCAACCACCGGCCGCCAAGCCCAGTGCTACCAATAGCGCCATCACAATTCGATTCATCGTTTCGTATCCTTATTTGTGATTATTTGTTCTGATTCTTGTCTTGCTTGGTCTTTCTACTGTCTTTGCTGTTCGCTCATCTCATCAGGTCACTTTATCGCTATGCTTAGCCTATCGGCGACGAATATAATACGCAACTTCGTGCGTTACAGCATACTCAACAATAGGCGCAATTGAAGGCATTACGAATGCCAAGTCACTTGCCCGACATCTCGCCATCATGCTTGGTGTCTGCGGGATATACGCTGAGTGTAGATGCGTATTCAGCGATTTTTCCACACGTTTTCTACCAGAGCGCAGGAAAACGCATTGGTATTCGCCGCAGAAAACCGTACCATACGCGGCACGCTTTATTGGTGCGTTTTATTGGCGTGTTTTGAGCGCAACCAGACAGACCCGATAACCGACGGCACGGTAGCGATTGTCTTTGACATCCCCCACCACACCGCCGATTACATACAGTTCGATACGATAGATGACTATGACTCAGCCACTGAACCAGAAACAACAGTACAACTTCAATAAACTGCAAAAGCGCCTGCGCCGTGAAATCGGCAATGCCATTGCTGACTTCAACATGATTGAAGAAGGCGATCGCATCATGGTGTGCCTGTCCGGCGGTAAGGATAGCTACACCCTGCTGGATATCCTGCGTAACCTGCAGCAAAGTGCACCGGTGAATTTTGAGCTGGTGGCTGTGAATTTGGATCAGAAGCAGCCAGGTTTCCCGGAAGATATTCTGCCGGCATATCTGGAGAGCATTGGTGTCGAGTATAAGATTGTCCAAGAAGACACTTATTCCATCGTAAAAGACAAGATCCCAGAAGGTAAAACCACCTGCTCTCTGTGTTCACGTCTGCGCCGCGGTATTTTGTACCGTACCGCCACTGAGTTGGGCGCCACTAAGATTGCGCTTGGCCACCACCGTGATGACATTCTGGAGACCATGTTCCTGAACATGTTCTACGGCGGTAAACTCAAAGGCATGCCACCGAAGCTGGTGAGCGATGATGGTAAGCATGTGGTGATCCGCCCGCTGGCTTACTGCCGCGAGAAAGATATCGAGCGTTTCGCTGAAATTCGTGAGTTCCCAATCATTCCATGCAACCTGTGTGGTTCGCAGCCAAACCTGCAGCGTCAGGTGATCAAAGAAATGCTGCGTGATTGGGATAAGCGTTATCCTGGCCGCATTGAAACCATGTTCAGCGCAACCCAGAACATCGTGCCATCACACATGTGTGACAGTAAGCTATTTGATTTCAAATCCATCAAATCCGGCAGTGAAGTGATTGATGGCGGTGATATCGCGTTTGACCGTCAGGACATTCCTCTGCAACCGGTGGGATTGGAAGAGGAAGAAGACTATCAGCCGGTAAATGTGGGCGAGCGTCTGGATATCATTGAGCTGAAATAAGCTTGCCTGATGGCCAAATGCCAGAGACAAAAAAAGAGAGCCGATTGGCTCTCTTTTTTATTCAGTGTCGGCATCCGCAAGCGGTATGCGACAGCACCATTACTTGTTGATACGGCGCTTGAATTCGTTGGTACGAGTGTCGATCTCGATCATGTCGCCGATCTGAACGAAGTCAGCAACAGACAGAGTGTAGTCAGTACCTTTCAGGGTAGCTGGCTTCATCACTTTACCAGAAGTATCACCACGAGCTGATGGCTCGGTGTAAGCAACTTCACGAACGATAGTCGTTGGCAGCTCTACGCTGATCGCTTTCTCGTTGAAGAAAGTTACCTGGCATACGTCTTCCATGCCGTCTACCATGTAGTTCAGCATGTCGCCCAGGTTTTCTTTCTCGATATCATACTGGTTGTATTCGCTGTCCATGAATACATACATTGGATCAGCAAAGTAAGAGTAGGTGCACTCTTTACGATCCAGAATGATGTCTTCCATTTTTTCATCTGCTTTGAAAACGGTTTCGGTACCGGCACCGGTCAGCAGACCTTTCAGTTTCATCTTACATACTGCTGCGTTACGACCGGATTTGTTAAATTCGGTTTTCAGCACGATCATTGGCTCGCCGCCAATCATTACTACGTTACCGGCACGGATTTCCTGAGCAACTTTCATTCGTATATCCTGTGTTCAACAAGAGTTTTAAAAAGCGCAGTATTCTAACTGCTTTCGGAGAAATTCACTAGCTGACAGGCTAAATCTTCTGTCTCAGCGAGTAAATCTGCCCATTCAATCGCGTTTTTTTTCAACAACTCACGCTGAATGAACAGTGAATTCCAGTCTGAGGCGCTGATTTTACCCTGATTATAGCCACGGCTAAAGCGGCGCATCAGCTCAGCACTGGCCTCATCCCAGCGCGCCAGATAGCGTTCTAAAAACGCATCCAGCTTTTCCATGTGAGCCTCTTCTTCTTGTGGATAGATATGCCAAATCACTGGCACCGCAGCCCACTGCGCGCGGACAAACGAGTCTTCGCCACGAATGAAGTTAAAATCACAGCTCCACAGCAAGCGATCAAAGCCGCGCTGGTCGGTAAACGGCAAAACTTGCAATGACAGATTACCGCGCTGCCAACAATCACCGGCTTTAGGCGGCACTTGGCTATAACGCGCAGCAATGTAATCAAGCGTGCGCCCTTGCGGCACCCACAAGCGAATCGGGTCTGGCGATTGCTCCCACGCCTCAAGTAGCGTAAAGAGCGCTGGATTTTCATAGGTAAACAGGCTGATCCAGATCTCTTGCTGACGCTGACCGACAGGAATACCAAATTCAGCCCAGTAAGCACTCTCTTCAGCACTGCCACGCCACTGGTCACGCGCAGCAAATAGCCCCTGCTCGCGCAGCAAGCCACCGGTTGCCGGTGTAAAGCCAGGGAAGAAAAAGTATTTAGTCAGCCCATCTGGCTGCCATGATGGCAGACGATGGCAGCCTTCCACCCACTCTTCCGCACTCAAGTATTCCAGATTCAGCCACAGCGGTGCCGGTGACAGGGCTTTCATTTGATGCCGAAACTCTGGCGGCAATTCACAAGCAAATGCTTCGATCACCCGATGCGCTGGCGTGACTTGCGCGGTAAACGGCGTATCCCAGCGACAAATGTTTACGCCGTCATACATTTGGGATGTGAGCGTTGCATCCAACCCCGGGCAGATCCGCGCAGTAGACTGTAAATCGTCCACCCACAGCCGCACCTGCTGATGATAGTCATGGGCCAGCTGGCGGGCCAGACGCAGGGTTACCCCGATATCACCGAAGTTATCGACCACGGTGCAAAAGATATCCCAGTCATAACGTGTTGCTGTCATGGTTTGGTCCTTTATCAAGAAGGCGCTAGTGTACGGGATTTTTCTCTACCGACGTAATATCTGCACGGTTAAAGTGGATGCTTAAAGCCATTTTTGTGCTGTTTTGCCCACCGATAACCGAGCAAAGAGACCATTTTGATAGGATTTTTTGCCCTTTCGGTTGCTCAAAAGCCGTTCAGGATGTAGTCTGCGCGCTGATTTATTTTCCATTCTTTTCTTTCAGGTACACTGCCTTGCTTTCCACCGCCAATATCACAATGCGATTTGGCAGTAATCCGTTGTTCCAATGACGTTTACAGTGCGTAGACAGATGTTGCTGTCACCGACTGGTGTAACCTCTTACCCTTGCAAATCTAACGATCTTGGTGCTATCAGTTGCAACCAGCAACATTATGTGGCAGTTGGTGAAATAGAGTGATGACTTAACATATGTGTATCAATCAAAGTAATGGTGTGATGTGTCAATAAGTGACCATTTGTTATGATGTTGCTTTCGATTGCTGCAGGTTTCTATGTATGAATCTGGTTTCAAAGGTGCAACGGTGTATTGACGCTGGTCAGATCTCGGTTAGTGATAACCTATCCTTTATGTACAATTGCCACTGTGCAAGTCTGTTCGGCAAGGTGTACCACAAATCGATCCAACGTGGTGGCATCGCTCACTATCCATCACGCAATGACTCTGCACCTATGGGTATCTGGTTTCCTAAATTCTTCCCAAATGATCAATGGGATAACAAAGTGCTGCAATCCGGTGCTGTTATCTTGGAGTGCTCTAAAACAGATCCGCTTGGTCATTTACATTGGCAGATAACAGAGAACTATCAACACCATGTTGTGTTCGGTTGTTACCGTAAAACATCTGGTGATGTTTATTACAAGTTTATGGGCGTGTATACGTTAGATGTGGCCGGTTCTATTGATGGAGTGGCCAGATGGGTTCGTATCTCTGAGTCTATCAAGTGCCATACTCCGGAGTGTTGATGCACAATGGAGTGATTGAATACCAACGTACCCAAGTGCGGGGATCTATCAGAAATGACTACCGACTACCATATAACTACCCGTCTCTGTCTTTACACTAAGCATACATTAGATATTTCTAATGTTATATTTTAGTCAAGTTGGATGCCTCATAAATACCGGTATACATACTATTAAGAGGTCTTCCATGAATACAGAAACACAAGCCTATGTCGACCACTTGGCGGGGTGTCATAAGGTAAATCACTGCTATGGATACTCACGTGTCATACTGCGTGCAGTGTCTACACCGAAACATTATTAACTCCATCGCTGTAGATTCTGGGGCAACTGCTGCCAGTCCAACAAATGGGATATGCAATCTGTTAGCAATACCCCTATGTGATCATCTGTGCCACTAAGCTGGGTACTGCAATCGGTGCGATGTGGTCGTCTTCGGTATGAGGTGAAAAACTGGGTCAGGTTTGAAATTACGGTACATGATCACCATAATTGGTCGGTCATTGTTCTGGGGCGATGGAAAGGGGGCTTAATGACTCTTTTTAGATTGGTGAGTTAGTGATTGGATCTATGAAGTCAAATCCAGTCGTCTGCCTCCGCTGACTATCACCTGTAATCTTTGATGGTATAGAACAGCGCTGGTAGCTGTATAACTTAGCTGACATAATACCGCCCTTTCCTTGTACTAATCTGAGTGATAAACCTTTGCTACAAACTTACAATATCACAATGCAATTCGGCGATAAGCCGTTGTTTGAAAATATCTCTGTTAAATTCGGAGAAGGTAACCGTTATGGTCTGATTGGAGCCAACGGTTGCGGTAAATCCACATTCATGAAAATTTTAAGCGGCGAGCTCGAGCAGACCGCCGGTAACGTGAGTCTGGACGTTAATGAGCGGATGGCAAAGCTGGGTCAGGATCAGTTTGCCTACGAAGAGTACACCGTCATCGATACGGTGATCATGGGCCACAAAGAGCTGTGGACCATCAAGCAAGAGCGTGACCGCATCTATAGCTTGCCGGAAATGAGCGAAGAAGACGGCATGAAAGTGGCCGATCTGGAAGTGCAATTTGCCGAGATGGATGGCTACTCCGCTGAAGCGCGTGCAGGTGAACTGCTGCTGGGTGTAGGCATTCCATTGGAGCAGCATTTCGGTCTGATGAGTGCGGTTGCTCCGGGCTGGAAACTGCGTGTGTTGCTGGCACAGGTTCTGTTTGCCGAGCCAGACATCATGCTGCTCGACGAACCAACCAACAACTTGGATATTAACACCATCCGCTGGTTGGAAGACGTGCTGAATCAGCGTAACTGCACCATGATCATCATTTCGCACGACCGTCACTTCCTGAACAGTGTCTGCACCCACATGGCCGATTTGGACTACGGTGAGCTGCGTCTGTACCCGGGTAACTACGACGAGTACATGATGGCCGCGACCCAAGCCCGTGAGCGTCTGCTGGCCGATAATGCCAAGAAGAAAGCACAACTGGCCGAACTGCAATCGTTCGTCAGCCGCTTCTCGGCTAACGCGTCTAAGGCGAAACAAGCCACCTCTCGTGCTCGTCAGATGGACAAGATCAAGCTGGAAGAAGTTAAAGCTTCTAGCCGTCAGAACCCGTTCATCCGTTTCGATCAGGAAAAACCGCTGTTCCGTAACGCGCTGGAAATTGAAAATCTGGCCCAAGGTTACGATGAGCTGCTGTTCTCCAAGCTAAACCTGATGGTTGAAGTCGGCGAGCGCGTGGCGATTATCGGTCAGAACGGTATCGGTAAATCGACCCTGCTGCACACGTTGGTCGGCAACATGGCGCCAAAACAAGGCATCATTAAGTGGTCCGAAAACGCCAACATCGGTTACTACGCGCAAGATCATGCCGATGAGTTTGACTGCGATCTGAACTTGTATGACTGGCTGGATCAGTGGAAGAAGCCGGGCGATGATGAGCAAGTGGTGCGTGGTATGCTGGGCCGGATGCTGTTCTCACAAAACGATATCCTGAAATCTGTCCGCGTGATTTCCGGTGGTGAGCAAGGCCGGATGCTGTTTGCCAAGCTGATGCTGCAAAAGCCGAACATTCTGGTAATGGATGAGCCGACTAACCACATGGATATGGAATCCATCGAGTCACTCAACCTGGCACTGGAAAACTACAAAGGCACCCTGTTCTTCGTCAGCCACGACCGTCAGTTTGTATCCTCACTGGCCACCCGTATTATCGAGCTGACCGCTGAGGGCATCGTTGACTTCAACGGTACTTACGATGAGTACCTGCGCCGTCAGGGCATTGAAAGCGCGTAATCGCGAACAAGACACAGCTGATTAGTCTGTAGATGAAAGAAACCGCTTCCTCTGGAGGCGGTTTTTTATTTATGCCCATGGTTTTCATCATTCACCATCGGCTGTACACCAAACCCTTGAAAGCCATTTACCCCCAGCGACATCAGATACTGACGCTGCGCATCATTTTCAATACGCGTCGCTATCACCCACTCCGAACGCTGGCGAACTAAACGGCACAATGCAGAAATCACTTTGCTGACCGGCGCTTCTTCTGCCGTATGGCTATAGCCGTAATCCAATTTCACATATTCAGGCGCAAAACGTGCCAGATATTCTGTGCCAGCATTGCTGCGTCCGACTTGATCCAATCCCCACCGCCAACCAATAGCCTCTAAGATGCGTATCAAATGTGCTGCCGCAACAGGCATTGCGAGCATTCCTGACTCAGCAATCTCCAACATCACTCCGTGTAACCCGTGCGGTGTCTGCTGTGCCGCAAGATGTTGGATCCCATTGATAAAATCAGCACTCTGCAAACTACTATTGCTGATATTTACCGCCACCAGCGTCTCATTCTGTTGTTGGATAATGTGGCGTAATACGGCCAAATCGATGGCTGCGCCTAATCCGAGCGCTTCAGCCATCGGTAGCCAATCTGCGGCGCTAACCCATTGCCCAGCAAGTTTTAGCCGAACAAACGCCTCTTGATGTAACACCGTGCCTGTTGCACTTAACACCGGCTGTAACACCACTTGTAGCGCGGCAGGATCAGCCAATGCGGCTAAAATAGCCGGTCGCCAGGCCTGCTTACCTTGTAATACGGGCTGATAATCTCCGGTATATAAGTAAAACGGCGGCATTTCTCTACGAGCTCGGTGCAGTGCCATATCTGCCGTCGCTAAGAGACTGTTGGCGGTGATATGCCCGTTGCTGATAGCAGCGCCCAGATAAACAGGGATTTGCGCGTCCAAATCGCTCGATACAATGTGCTGTTTCAGCACCGCTAAAAGTTTAAGACCGATACTTTTCGATGGCTGCGCTTCCATCTCTAACTCCAACCCCGGACACCAAAGCGCTAACTCCGTTAAGCGGGTGCGCGCCAATAGCGCGTGTGGATAGGCAGAAAATACATCGCGCACTGCCCCAGCCAAACGGCGAGCCAACTGATCGGCAACATGGGGATCCGTTAACTGATAGCTGCGCCCCAATACTGCCAGCTCCAATAAAAACAGCGTTCCCGGCACATTTTCGGCGGCGGCCACATCAATCTGCTGGCGAAACCAACGCCGATTTGCCAATCCCGTGGTTACATCCTGATAGGCTTCGCGATGTAATGCTGCCACGGTATCGTTTTGCGCTTGAAACGCTTGGCTAATCTCCCTTTCCATCAAGTTAAAAGCACGGGTTAATGCTCGCAGTTCCGATTCAGCGGGGAACGGAAGCGGATCGGCTGAGAAGTGGCGATGAGCGACCTGCTCCGCTCGCGCTTCTAATGCCGCCAAAGGGCGCAGGCGACGACGTAAAAGCGCAGCTTGCAGTGCCAGAGCGATAACGAATATCCCCGCAATCACCGGGAAGACATGGCGACTCAAGCGCCAGAACGTGTGATACGACGGAATAGCCGCGCCTTGTAACGTCAAGTACCCATCGGGTAACCCTGCTGTACTCAGTCTCTGCTGTATCAGCAGTGGTTCAAATAAAGGCAAACGCAATAACCAGCGCGGAATCGGATGTTCCCTAGTATTTGCCGCTTTTGAGGCCGGAGGAAGCATTACAATTATGGGAGCGCTGTTATCAAGATGCAGCTGCACTGCCGCATACCGCCCTTCCGCCAAAACGCGGCGCATAATGGTTTCAACGCCCATCAGATCATAGCGTAACAAATACGGGCGCAAGGTATCTTCTAATCGCAGCGCATCGACAGCCATGATGCTACGCTGCTGTTCTATGACGGTGGAGCGGATCACGGCTAACATTAATCCGCACAGCACTACGCAAAGGAAAAAAATCAGCAACATCTGCTGATGCAGCAAAATTCGCAATAAAGAGTGTCCAGTCGTAGGCTCTTCACTGAACAGGTGTTGCGGCGCAGTCACCTTTGCTTCGGCCATAAATAATCGCCATCCGTTATTATGCATCCATGCTAATCGCGAATATGAAGAGTACCTGCCTTCATAATTGCAGTGCGTTTTTCGCTATTCAGAGAAACGTTGTTTTAGTCTCTTTGAGTATTAATGCTGTTAGTTAAAGCCTCAAGCAATAAGCGCATAACAGATGTCAGAAAAATTACGGATAATAAAAAGCCCACAATCTACTGTGGGCTTTTTAGCAAAAATCAATGTGCACAAGGTCTGATGGCGGTGCGCAATCACGGCGTGATGTTATGGTGCCTACCTCATACCAAGCACTGACTTAACATCACGCAAAGATTTCCATTACTGCCAAATTTCAGGCTGAATTTCTGCGTTATGTACTGCATCCGACAACCAAACTAGGCCGTCTTGCAATGTGGCTTGCAGGTTCATAGTGCGGTTAACCAATTGGGTTAAACGGCTGACTTGCTCATCGGAAATGAAAAAGACGCGTACATTAGAATATTGACGGATTTTATTGCCGTTTTGCTCCCACCACACTTTGGCAGCGCGATCACCGTATGCGTATAGCACCACCTGCTCAGATTGATGCGAGGCTTTTTTCAACCGCTTTTCATCCGGCACGCCGACGTCAATCCACAGGTCGATTCCATCATGATAGTTTTTGAGCCAAATTTCCGGTTCATCATCGGCGCACAAACCTTTGGTGAACACCAAACGCTCATTGGCGTGACGAACCCATGCCAGTAGACGAACCATCATGCGTTGTTCGGTTTCGGAAGGATGTTGTGCCAGCACCAAATCGGCACTCTGATAATAATGCCGATCCATATCAGCGATATTGATGTTTGCTTTATAGACTGTTGCTTTAAGTGCCATAAACGACTTCCGAAATCTCACATACTGACCGCAATCAATCGGTCATAGAACCCTAAAATAAGAGCCCCGACATCAGGTCGGGGCCAAACACGCATGCTATATACGCCATGACACGGGGCTTACGCCAGTGAAATTCACTAAGGCACAACAAACGCCCCGCGGCATGACGCAATATATTCACTATTCATTTATCCAATATCTATCGGGCGCACGAGCAGAGTAATGCCTTGCACGTCCACCACTTCAACGGCAGTTCCTGCTGGCAAATCCTGCTCAACTTGTACCCGCCACGTGGTATCGCCCAGATTCAAACGCCCCACGCCGTTTTCTGTCGCTTCGCTGAGGGTTGCTTGTCGGCCAATCAAGGTATTACGCCGTTGATTGAGCGAGGTGTGGTCCTGATCTTGTCTATCTCGGGTGTGTTGCCAACGCCACCACAACAGCGAAGCCAGCAGTGCCAAGATGGCGAATAAGATCCACTGCCCGACAAATCCCAGCGGCCATAGCCAGAGTATTGCCGATACCAGTAGCGCCGCGACACCAATCCATAGTAGATAACCAGCAGTGCCTAACAGCTCGCAAGCCAGTAGCAGTAGGCCGAATACGAGCCAGTGCCACTCAGCCCAACCAGAAAATAGCGGCATCATGCCTGCTTCCCTTGGTCTGAATTTGGATTGTTCGTTTTGAGCAGCTCCGCAATGCCACCGACAGCGCCAATCAAGCTGCTGGCTTCCAATGGCATCAAGATCACTTTACCATTTTGTGACTGCCCAATGGCTTGCAATGCTTCGGTGTATTTTTGCGCCACGAAGTAGTTGATGGCCTGCACATTACCGTCAGCGATGGCATCCGAAACCATTTTGGTCGCCCGCGCTTCCGCTTCTGCCGCACGCTCTCGGGCTTCAGCTTGCAAGAATGCCGCTTGCCGCTCACCTTCGGCTTTAAGGATCTGCGATTGCTTTTCCCCTTCCGCGCGTAAAATCTCGGCCTGACGCACGCCTTCTGCTTCCAGAATATCGGCACGCTTGTTCCGCTCGGCTTTCATCTGCGCGTTCATCGAGGCAATCAGCTCTTGCGGCGGACGCACGTCACGAATTTCGATACGGGTGATCTTCACGCCCCAGCTGTTGGTTGCTTCATCAATAATACGCAGCAAACGGCTATTGATGGTATCGCGCTGCGACAACATCTCATCCAGCTCTAACGAGCCCAGCACGGTACGGATGTTGGTCATGGTCAGGTTGCGGATGGCATCTTCCAGATCATTGACCTCATAAGCGGCTTTGGCTGGATCGAACACCTGCACAAAACACACCGCATCAATGGTCACACTGGCGTTATCTTTGGAGATCACTTCCTGCGAAGGGATATCCAGAACCCGCTCCATCATGTTGATTTTTCTGCCCACACGATCGACAAATGGCACCACGAAGTTCAATCCGGGTGCTAACGTGTGGGTGTAACGCCCAAAGCGTTCGATGGTCCACTGATAGCCTTGCGGCACAATTTTGAAGGCCGTGATAATCAACACTATCGCGACAACAACAATCATCAGAACCGGAGAAAACACACTGATATCCATATACATTGGCCATCCTCTGTGGTGTTCTTTCCCTGTTGTGGGAAATCATAAAACATACGGGCGCTAATGCGCCCGCGAGTTGAGTCGATTACTGTCCGCTAAGAACCCGAGCCGGATCGATGCGGGTCGCTCGCCATGCCGGATAGATACTGGCGAGCAAACTCAAGCCTACGGCGGTGAGCACCACCAGTATCACATCTTGTGCTTGCAATTCGCTGGGAAGAAAATCAACAAAATAGATATCGCCGGAAAGAAACTTATGTCCGATCAGCGTTTCGAGCCCCCGAATAATCTGGGTCAAATTTAATGATAGCAAGATACCGGCGATCGTACCGAATACGCAGCCGATCATACCGGCCATCATGCCGTACCAGATAAAGATGTTTCGCACCAGACGGTTATTCGCGCCCATGGTACGCAAGACAGCAATGTCGCCTTGCTTATCTTTCACGGCCATCACCAGTGTGGAGACAATATTAAAGCTAGCCACACCGATAACCAGCACCATCGCCAGATACATGATCACGCGCACCATCTGGATATCGCGGTACATGTAGCCGTAAGTACCCATCCAGCTGCGCACATAGCCATACACACCGGTCAAACGACCCGCATCACGGACAATTTTCGAGGCTTCGAAAACTTTATCCACTTTCATTGCTACGCCGCTGACGTTATTGCCCAGATCCAAATATTGCTGCGCATCGGCCAATGGCACCATGGCAAAGCTGTGATCCAGCTGGCCATGCAATTGCAACAGCCCACTGACTTGTAAGCGAATACGCTTGGGTTGACGCAGTTTCATTTCCGGATCAGGGTTTGGGATCATCAAAGTCAGCCAATCGCCAACCTTCAGCCCCAATGAATCCGCAACGCCCTTGCCTAAGATCAGCTGGTTTTCACCGGCGCGGAAATTTTTCCACGCATCGCCCAGCACAAACTGCGGCAAGGCACTGATTTTAGCTTCTGCCTGCGGGTCTACCCCTTTCACCTGAATTGCTTTCAGTTTAGTGCCTTGATCGGCCAGCGCGGTGAAAGACACATACGGCGCGGTAGCCACAATGCCAGGATGGCGCTGTAAACGGGTTTGCACCAGCTTCCAATCAGATAAACTGCCTTCAACTGGGGTAATTTCACCGTGCGGTACTACCGCCAAAATGCGGTTATTCAGCTCACGCTGAAAGCCGTTCATGGCACTTAAGCCCACAATAAGTACCGCTACCCCCAGTGCAATCCCCAAAGTAGAGATCACCGAGATAAACGACACCATGCCGCTGCGACGGGTCGCACGGCTGTAACGTAAAGCCAGAAAAAGTGATAACGGGCGGAACATCAACGTCCTCCCGCACTTAAGGAGAGTTCACGGGTCAACAGACCATCACGCATTTCCAACTGACGACTCAAACGCGCCGCCAAGTTCAGATCGTGCGTCACCACCAAAAATGCCGTGCCGTGGCGGGCATTCAACTCGCCAAGCAGCTCAAAAATACCATCGGCGGTACGTTGATCCAGATTACCGGTAGGCTCATCGGCCAACACTAACGAAGGCTGATTGACCAGCGCACGGGCGATGGCGATTCGCTGGCGCTCACCACCAGACACTTCCGACGGGCGATGATGAATCCGGCGCGCCAAGCCGACCGCGGTCAGCATCTCTTGCGCACGTTGTGACGCAACGGACGGTTTTTCCCCTGCAATCAGCAGTGGCATCGCCACGTTTTCCAACGCGGTAAAATCAGCCAGCAGATGATGGAACTGATACACGAAGCCGATGTGCTCGTTACGCAGCTTCGCTTGCGCACTGTTGCTCATGGCATACACATCTTGCCCTTGAAACAGCACACGGCCATCACTGGGTTTATCCAGACCGCCTAGCAAATGCAGCAGCGTACTTTTACCGGAGCCGGAGCTTCCGACAACCGCCACCAGCTCACCCTGCTCCAGCCCAAATGAGACACCGCGTAAAACCTCGGTTTCCATGTTGCCTTCGCGGTAAGTTTTGACCAGATTCTCACAGACTAATAAGGGCTTATTCATAACGTAATGCCTCGGCAGGTTTGACAGCTGATGCGCGCCAAGCAGGATATAAAGTAGACAGCAGTGCCACTAGCACCGCAAAAACAACAATCGCAGAAACTTGCCATACCGACACATCAACCGGCAAACGCGCGCCCTGCAGCAGGTTCACGCCCAACAGGGACAATATCGGGTTGAGATACACGGCAATCAGGCTTCCTAAAATGCCGCCACACACAGCGCCAACCACACCGGCCGACGCTCCTTGCGTGATAAAAATCATCATGATCTGACGTGGTGTGAGGCCCAAAGTTTGCAAAATCGCCACTTCACCTTGTTTTTCCATCACCATCAGACTCAAAGAAGTAATGATGTTAAACGCCGCGACAGTGATGATCAGGCTCAGTAGCAGGCCCATCATGTTTTTTTCCATGCGCACCGCTTGGAACAGCTCGCCTTTACGGGCACGCCAATCCTGCCACACCAGCCCTTTCGGTAATGGGGCATCGGCGGCGGTAGCCACATCAAACGGATCTTGCATAAATAAGCGCCAGCCGCTGATATGCCCAGCCGGTAAGCGCAGTAAGCGCGCCGCGTCTTGGATGTTAACCAGCACTTGGGATGAATCCACATCACTGCCCGCCGCAAACACGCCGGATACCGTGAACAGACGCTGGCTTGGGATGCGGCCCATTGGGGTGAATTGTGACGCATCGGTAACCATCAAGCGCACTTTGTCACCCGGCAACACACCGAGTTGACCGGCCAAGGTATCACCGAGGATCACGTGGTATTCGCCTGCTTTAAGCGAATCCAAGGAGGAGTCCACCAGATAAGGGGCTAACGGATCGCCATCTTTCGGATCAATGCCCAGCATGACACCAGCACCGATACTTTGGGCGCTTTGGATGATCACATCCCCCATCACCATCGGCGTGTGTCGCACGACATCGGGGATTTGACTTAAACTGGAGAATGGCACCGCCTGCGGATCAATCGAACCGCTTTCAGAGGTCACCAACGCTTGTGGCATCAAGCTCAGGGTGTTGTTTTTCAGTTCCTGTTCAAAGCCGTTCATCACGGAAAGAACAATAATCAGAGCCAAAACCCCAAGGGTGATCCCGATGGTGGATAAACGGCTGACAAAGCGTCCGAACCGGTCGCCGGTACGTCCGCGCAGATAACGCACCCCGATAAAAACAGAAGCCGGATTAAACATAGGAATATGCTTGACCGTAAAAAATGAAAATTATATCAACCCGATGAAACAGAAAAGAATTTCCTTTTCGCATCCTGCGGATTAAACACGTAACCTGATAGAGTGATATTATTCACTATTTAAAGCAAAACTTACACAACTATACTTCCACAACGCGTTTTCATCGGACACAAAGCAAACAATATGGCACTTTTTGCCAAGCTTCGACTGTGTACCAGTCGCTCTGTCTTTCATCTGTCAGCATCTTCCCTGATAATGGAAGCAATACCGCATGAACCGGAGTATCGCTATGGAACAAGCGCAGTTTTTCTCTGTCCATCAACACCTGTCGGTCAACATTATTCCGCTCCGTGCCGATGAAACCTTGCCGGACGACGCTCGGTTTGATGAAGAAATTCCCCTGCCGTTTCGCATTGCCGCCGAAACCGCGCATCTGGATATCAGCAGTATCCGCTCGCTGCGCAATATTGGCAGTGCCGCCGATGATTTGATGGGATTTTTGCGCATTCAGCAGCAGAAAATCGATCTGGTCGTAAACTATATTCTGGCGCAAGAAGATCAACCACACTTACGGCACCTGACACACTCTTTCAGTGCCGGTGGTTTTAGTTATTTTGCCGATACGCCGCCAGCCAGTGGCGGTATCATGCGTATTAAACTGTTTTTGAGTCAGCCTGCCGCCGCCGTGTATGCCTATGGCGAAGTGAGTGAAGTCAGCATTGAAGACGGTCGGCCGTTGGTGCAGATCCGTTTTATTCGCCTGCGCGACAAAGATCAGGACTTACTGATTCGTGCCGCCCTGCACGAGCAGCAGCAGCAACTCAAGCAACGTGCCGAGCTCAGGGTCAAAGACTAATCCATGACGTTACCATTTCTGAATCTGAGCCTGCCAGATAAAGCAGGCGACCACCGCTATTTTGGTCAATTGCAGGGCGCTGCGCTGGCACTGGCCGCCGCGCAAATCAGTACGCAGCATCAAGGGCCGGTGCTACTGGTCACCAAAGACAGCCAGATGGCACTGCGTCTCGCCCAAGAAATTCGTGAGTTCAGTGCCCAGCCGCTGGAGTTATTCCCTGATTGGGAAACCCTGCCGTACGATAGCTTCTCACCACACCAAGATATCATCTCGGAACGTTTATCAACGCTGTATCGCTTGCCGACCTTGCAACAAGGGCTGCTGATCATGCCGGTTAACACCTTGATGCAGCGGGTGTGTCCGCGCGAGTTTTTGCTGTCGCATGCCTTGGTGGTAAAAAAAGGTGAGCGCTTATCGCTGTCGAAACTCCGGGGTCAGTTAGAGCAAGCTGGGTATCGCCCAGCCGAGCAAGTGATGGAGCACGGTGAGTTTGCCACCCGTGGCGCACTGCTGGATCTGTTCCCAATGGGCAGCCAGACACCGTTTCGTCTTGATTTTTTCGATGACGAAATTGACTCGATTCGTACCTTTGACCCTGACTCTCAGCGCACGCTGGAAGAAGTGGATCACATCAACTTATTACCGGCGCGCGAATTTCCAACCGATAAAAATGCCATCGAAGGATTTCGCAGTCGCTGGCGCGAGCAGTTTGAAATCCGTCGCGATCCTGAACACGTCTATCAGCAAGTCAGCAAAGGCACCCTGCCCGCCGGTATCGAATATTGGCAGCCGCTGTTTTTCGAGCAGATGACTACCTTGTTCGACCATCTGCCAAGCAATACGCTGATTGTTAGCGTCGGTGATATTCAAGATGCGGCGACCCGTTTTTATGCCGATGCCGAACATCGTTACCACGATCGCGGCGTCGACCCGATGCGGCCGCTGCTGGCACCGCCCGTTCTCTGGCAACGTTTGGATGAGCTCAATGCCAACCTAAAAAGCTATCCCAATGTCCATCTGCAAAAAGACGCGGTAGAAACACGCGCAGGACGCAGCAATTTGCCGCTTAGCGCGTTGCCGGATATCCGTTTACAACATCAACATAAAGAGCCACTGCAGGCTCTGCGCCGCTTCTTAGAAGAGTTTCGCGGCAATGTGGTGTTTTCGGTAGAAAGTGAAGGTCGGCGAGAAACGCTACTCGATTTGCTGACACCGCTGAAATTGCGTCCGCAAACGATCCAGAATTTGGCCGACAGCCGCACCGTCTCGCGGGCGCTAATGATAGGCGCTGCTGAGTCTGGATTTGTACTCTCGCCAGAACGTGAGTCAGAGGCTGACGCAAGTAGCCCGCTGGCCTTTATCTGTGAAAGCGATCTGCTCGGGGCGCGCGTCAGCCAGCGCCGCCGTGATAACCGTAAAGCCATCAATACCGATACCATCATTCGCAACTTAGCCGAATTGCGTATTGGGCAGCCAGTGGTGCATCTGGAGCACGGGGTTGGTCGCTACGGTGGCCTCACCACGCTGGAAACCGGCGGGGTCACCGCGGAATACATGATCCTCACCTATGCCAATGACGCCAAGCTGTATGTGCCGGTGTCATCGCTGCATTTGATTAGCCGCTATAGCGGCGGCGCGGAAGAAAGCGCACCACTACACAAACTGGGCGGCGAAGCCTGGGCACGAGCGCGCGGTAAAGCAGCAGAGAAAGTGCGCGATGTAGCCGCCGAATTGCTCGATATCTACGCACGCCGCGCTATTAAGCCGGGTTTTGCGTTCAAGCACGATCGCGAGCAATATCGCCAGTTCTGCACCAGTTTCCCGTTCGATGAAACCGATGATCAGCTCAATGCAATCAACGCGGTGCTGACTGACATGACCCAACCGGTGGCGATGGATCGACTGGTTTGTGGTGATGTGGGCTTTGGTAAAACCGAAGTGGCGATGCGCGCCGCGTTTTTGTCGGTCATCAACCATCGCCAAGTCGCGGTATTAGTGCCAACCACCCTGCTGGCGCAGCAGCATTTTGAAAACTTCCGTGACCGTTTTGCCAACTGGCCGGTGCGCATTGAAGTGTTGTCTCGCTTCCGTACCGCTAAAGAGCAACAGCAAGTGCTGGAAGATGTGCGCGAAGGGAAAGTGGATATCCTTATCGGTACCCACAAACTGCTGCAGGGCGATGTGAAGTTCAAGCAGCTAGGCCTGTTGATCGTGGATGAAGAGCACCGCTTTGGGGTACGTCAGAAAGATAAAATCAAAGCGCTGCGCGCCGATGTGGATATTCTGACCCTCACCGCGACACCGATTCCGCGTACGCTGAACATGGCGATGAGTGGCATGCGCGATCTCTCCATCATCGCGACTCCACCGGCACGCCGGATGGCCGTGAAGACCTTCGTGCGAGAGCATGATGAGCGCACTATTCGCGAGGCCATTTTGCGTGAAGTACTGCGTGGTGGTCAGGTCTATTACCTGCACAACAGCGTAGAGACCATTGAGAAAACCGCAGAAAAACTGGCGGAGCTGGTACCGGAAGCGCGTATCACCATCGGTCATGGCCAGATGCGTGAGCGCGATCTGGAGCGCGTGATGTCGGACTTCTACCACCAACGTTTCAACGTGCTGGTATGTACCACCATCATCGAAACCGGGATCGACGTGCCGACCGCCAACACCATCATCATTGATGATGCTGACCACTTCGGTCTGGCACAGTTGCACCAGCTGCGTGGCCGCGTGGGTCGTTCACACCATCAGGCTTATGCGTACTTACTGACGCCGCCACCGAAGCGCATGACGGACGATGCGCGTAAGCGCTTGGAAGCGATTGCTTCGCTGGAAGATTTGGGCGCCGGTTTTGCCTTGGCAACCCACGATCTGGAAATTCGCGGCGCCGGTGAGCTGCTGGGCGACGATCAAAGCGGTCAGATTGAGTCGGTCGGCTTTAGCCTGTATATGGAGATGCTGGAAAACGCAGTCGACGCGCTGAAGCATGGTCGTGAGCCGTCACTGGATGATCTGACACGTGGTCAGACCGAAGTAGAGCTGCGTGTACCTGCTCTGCTGCCGGATGACTATCTGCCTGACGTTAATATGCGCCTTTCCCTGTATAAGCGCATTGCCAGCGCTGAAGATGCCGCGCAATTGGATGAACTGAAAGTCGAAATCATCGACCGCTTTGGCTTATTGCCAGATGCCACACGCAACTTGCTGCAAGTGGCGAAAATCCGTCTGCGGGCGCATCAGCTGGGCATTCGCCGCATCGAAGGCGCTGACAATGGCGGTTATGTGGAGTTTAACGATCAGCCGAATATTAGCCCGGCGTATCTGATTTCCTTGCTGCATAACCCGCATGAGTTCCGACTTGAAGGGCCGAACAAGCTGAAGTTCTTCGGGATCTTCACCGATCGCACCAAGCGATTGGCCTATATCGAGCAGTTACTGAGTGGATTTGAAGCCCACAAAATCAGCTAGTTGCGCGTAACAGCGCACAAGCGCATAGCCAAAACACTGGCATAAAAAAACACCGCTCATTGAGCGGTGTTTTTGCCTATCCGGTATGACTGCATGATCTAAGCAATAATCACTGAAATTATGGCCAAGAAGTCATACGGCTATCCACACAGAGTAAGCATAGCCGTAGCCGCAGTAAAACGCGAAATCAGTGCAGTTTCAGTGTCGGGCGGATCACGCGGTTGATACCGCCTACCAGCATCATCAAGCCGGTTTTCACGTAACCATGCAGCGCCATCTGGTGCATACGGTACAGTGAAATGTAAGCGATACGCGCGATACGGCCTTCAATCATCATCGAGCCGCGCATCAGGTTACCCATCAGGCTACCCACAGTACTGAATTTAGACAGGGAAACCAAAGAGCCTTTGTCGTTATAGACATAGTTCTTCAGGGTACGCCCTTCCATCAGTGCCACGATGTTCTGGTAGCACAGGCTAGCCATCTGGTGCGCTGCTTGCGCGCGTGGCGGTACAAAGGTACCGTCAGTTTGTGGACAGCTAGCACAGTCACCAATGGCGAAAATGTTGGAGTCGCGCGTGGTTTGCAGTGTTGGCTCAACTACCAGCTGGTTAATACGGTTGGTTTCCAGACCCGCGATATCCTTCAGGAAATCCGGTGCCTTGATACCTGCAGCCCATACCATCAGCTCTGCTGGGATAAACTCACCATCTTTGGTATGCAGACCGTTGCTTTCCGCTTTGGTCACCATAGTGTTGGTGCGCACATTCACACCCAGCTTGGTCAGCTCCAGATGCGCAGCAGAAGAGATACGCACTGGCAGTGCTGGCAGAATACGCTCACCGGCTTCCACCAGCGTGACGTTCAGGTGACGGCTATCCAGCGCATCAAAGCCATAACGGTGCAGCTGTTTAACCGCATTGTGCAGCTCAGCCGACAGCTCAACGCCTGTCGCGCCACCGCCCACAATGGCAATGTTCACTTTTTCCTGCTTTTCTGGCTGTGCCGAGAACTTCATAAACAGATTCAGCATCTGCTCATGGAAGCGATTAGCCTGATCTGGGCTATCGAGGAAGATACAGTTATCAGCCACACCTTCGGTGCGGAAGTCGTTGGATTTGCTACCCAGCGCCATGACCAGAATATCAAAGAACAGCTCGCGCTCAGGCACCAGCAGTTCGTTGTCTTCATCACGGATTTCCGCCAGTTTGACCGAGCGACGCTCACGATCGATATCCACCAAAGTGCCCTGCTGGAACTGGAAGTGATGGTTACGTGCCTGAGCGCGGTAGCTCAGCGCATCAACGCCATCATCCATAGAGCCAGTGGCCACTTCGTGCAGCAGAGGTTTCCACAGGTGGGTCTGACTGCGGTCAATCAGAATGATTTCAGCTTTGCCCTTACGGCCCAGTTTATCGCCCAGACGGGTAACTAACTCAAGTCCCCCGGCGCCGCCGCCAACAACAATGATTCTTTTCAAGGCGTAGCCCTCGTTACAACTTATTTGGTCAGAATGAAAAAAACTTACACCAACCGCGCAAGGCTACCTGTTCTAACTGCATCACGTCTGAGTCACCGGAACGGGCATTTTTTACCGGTTCCGGTCGCCCCTCAATCCTGCAGCTTAAACGCCTTAATGCGCTGAAGGTGATGAGAAATGTTTTTAAATTTATGGGATTGCTTGTCATCCCAGACTATTTCGTAAAAATCGTTCAGCTCTTCCTGAGTAAGCCGATTATCCAACACTTCATCCTGAGTGGAAAGGATCACCAGACAATTTCCCTCATTTTTTTTACGGAAGTTTTCTACACACTTGGTCGCAATATCTTCATATTCTTCCGGCCGGTCAATCTTTCCGGTCATGTTTTGTTCGGGATGCAAATTCGGGTTAAACATCACCTGACGTAAGCCGCACAGGTAGCCAATTCGCTCAGCCCAATATCCCCCCAGCCCCACACCGCAAATCAGTGGTTTTTGATCACCGCACAGCTGTACTGCTTTGTGCACTTCTTTGAGCAGGTGCTGCATGTCATGCCGCGGGTGCAAAGTGCTGTAACTGATAAACCGCACATCCGGATCGATAAACTGCAATTGCAGTACTTTTTCGTGGTTACCCGGACTGGTTGAATCAAACCCGTGCAAATAGATGATCATGCTTGTTACTCCTTGTCTGATGCTTGCGGCCAGAAGGCTCTGTAGATACACCGCCTACACTGACACTCTATCATTACAAGGGTTACAAAGTTTTGAGGAGAAAAGCAAATTTGCTATCGCTTATGGGGAGTAATTTGATGACATGTCATGTGCATAAACGTAACGCTTGCTCATAGTTCAGCATGAGCGCTTCCCCGTCATACCGAGCCCCGCCGCTTAAGCGGCTTAATAACTTGAATCACCCATAAAAAAGCCAGAAAGCGCACCTATCATCAATGGGTGCACTCTCTGGCTTATTTTTCATTGGTGCGTATTGGGTCATTTGTCCGTATTTGGAATCAGTTTTCCAAATTACGAGAAACTTAGCCTACGTAAGCCTTGAGCAGCTCCTCGGCAGCCAGTTTACCCAATGCGTTGGCGGCAAATGGGCTGTCGCCAGTCAGCACTTTACGGTCTTTATGTACCATCCCAGTAATATCTTGGTTCATCAGCGTCAGCCCCATTTTCTGCAGCTGCTCACCAAAGAACCAGGTTAACTGCCCTGGCATATACCCGATATCGGGGGTTTGCTTATCGGCGGCATCTGGGAAGGCACAAATCGCGTAACCTTGCAGTGGGTTTGCGCCGTGCGACAACGCCAAAAATGCTGCTGGGCCATGGCAAAGAGAAATCACATAACGATCATTAGCCAATGCCCAACGCAGTGTTTCAGCCACCGCCTCACTGGATGGCAAACCAATCAGCGCGCCATGTCCACCTGGAATAAAGACCCCAGCATACTCGCTGTCAGGCGTGAGCTGGCTGACCACATCCTGCAATTTACGCGGGCGCATAAACTGTGGCAAATAGTGGTTATACAAACCGACAATCGCCTCATCTTCGTTCGGCATCGCCCAATGTTCAAACTTGACCATCAAACCGGAGACCGTCGCGACCTCGAACTCAAAACCGGCCTGATGCAAGTGATACATCGGCAACAGCGTTTCGACTGGGTGGTTACCGGTTGAGAACAGCGCACCAGTATCGGTCGGCAAATAACGTTCGTCGGCGCCTATCAGCAAGATCTTGTGCTTGCCGCGGTACGGTTTGGCGTAATCTGCCCCACTGAGATCAGATTTAGAGCTGGTAAACTGACTTAACGAAAATGCTGAAGGGAAAAATGCATTGTGCTCAGCATGATCTGGAGTTGGTAACTTGCTAGGTTGCGTTGTCATATTTCCTCCACGCCCGTTTTCCGTGCGTTTGATATAGCCATTTCTGAGTTACTGTTTTGATTCCACGCGATACAGAAATCTTTCGCCTCGCGCTTGAGTTTTCTCAGCATAATCGTCACAACAGCGCCGACCATAGCGTTATATTGTTACGATTCGCTAACGCTTGCATAAAATGTAATCATCAAATCCAATCTATCAAGCATAGCCGTGCTATCGAGAGATAAAATCCCGTCTCACAAATGGCAGAAGACAAACGAGAAAATGGGAGGGAAGGAAGAAAACGAAACATACGCAGGCCAACCAACAACGAGCTGACCTGCACGACAAGCTAATAAAGAGGGAAAATCAGGACAGCGGCAACGTTATCCGACGATCTTTATAGTAAAACTCACGATCGCGCTCACTGATCGGTCGCACCACAGCGCATGGGTTACCGAAAGCCACCACATTGGCCGGAATATCTCGCGTCACAATACTGCCTGCACCAATCACGCTGTTTTCACCGATGGTAACCCCCGGCAACACCACGCAACCGGCGCCAATCCAGACATTGTTCCCGATCCGCACCGGTAAGTTAAACTGCGCCAAGCGCTTGCGATACTCGGGATCAATCGGATGACCCGCTGTCGCCAGCGTCACATTCGGCCCAATCATCACGTGATCACCAATGTAGATATGGGTGTCATCCACCAGCGTCAGGTTAAAATTGGCATACACATGATGGCCAAGGTGGGTATGTCGCCCCCAGTTAGCCCGCAGCGGCGGTTCGATGTAACAATCGGTGCCCACTTCGGCCAATAACTGCTCAAGTAGCGCCTGACGCCGAGGCATCTCCGATGGGCGTGTCTGGTTAAAGTCATACAGAATTTCCAGACACTGTTGCTGTGCTTGCGCCAACGCTTCATCAGTACAAAAATAGACGTCTTGGCTGTGCAGTATATCGGTAATGCTCATTGGCTCCTCGGCTGTTCACGGCAAATTAGTTCATCCACGATGATGCTTAATTTACCATTAGTGCCGTCTGGGTTCTGTGAGCCACACTTTTAAATGCTCAAAAGAGAACGGCTTGGCATATATAAAGCCCTGAATCAAATGAATTCCACGAGCCAGTAAATACGTGAGCTGCGTTTTGGTTTCTACCCCTTCTGCAATCACATCCATATGCGACTCTTTAGAAAAAGCAATAATCGAATCCAATACATCACGCTTGAGATCATCAACACCAATAGTATCGACAAACATTTTATCAATTTTTATTTCATCCACACCCAGTTTTTGGATATAGGAAAACCCACCATAACCCGTGCCAAAATCATCTAATTTGAATCGATAACCAAACAACTTTATTTTAGCGATTTCTCGCGCAGCAGTTTCAAAATCATCGACTTTAATGCGTTCAGTAATTTCAAAGCATAAGCGATTGCTATACGGCCAGCGATTTTTTGCCAACATCTTATACAGCGAGCCATTTTCTATCTGCTCAGGCACCACATTGATACTCACCCACAAGGTGTCTGGGATGTTTTTCAAATCATCAATCACACGCTCCATCAATTGCTCAGTAATTGGCAGAATGATGCCTTTTTTCTCAGCATAATCAATGAAGGTGCTCGGGCAAATTGTATCGCCTTTATGCTGCCAGCGCAGTAAAGCCTCAAAACCGACGACCTTATCAATAGAGGCATCCACAACCGGCTGATAAAAAGGCACAAACTCACGACGTTTTAGCCCTGTATGCAGTAATCCACTCAATGATTTTTGATAATTGAAAATGATGGTATAAAAGAAGCCCATTAACCCCAATACTATCACGATAAATAAATACACTATGCTCTGTATTTTGGCATAGGTATAATCCATTAACTCCTGCCCTGCATAGAGTTTATAGATCATGCCATTATATTCCCTTGCAACACTGAATTGCTGCTCTTCCGGCTGCATTAAAATGCTATAATTCCCAGTCGAGAAAGAGAGCGCCTTATACTGCAATGATTTCGGATGATACTCCATATAAAAACAATCTTTGCATGGTGTCTGTAATTGCTCGTAAGTCCACGCCCCATTCAGCACCCAATAAACATAGTTCCCGTTGATATTAGCAAAAATAACTTGCTCGCCATGCACGCCATAGCTTTGTGCTGTACTGGTTATCCCGATATTATAGTTATCCAGCTTATACATAGATTGCTGCATTCTCGACCGAGAAATAATATCCAGATCGGGGCCTAAACTAGAACAACCTGAGCCGTTAGCCAGCTTTATCCCTTGCACCCGAAATTGGCTATTATAGAGGTTCAAGTTACGCAATGTTTCAATGTCATCTTTACCGCAATCAAATTTAAGATCTGCAATATCCTGTATCATCGTATGCTTAATAAGCTGATCGCGTTTTAATGCCATGATCTCGAGCTTATCCATTTTCCAGATCAGTATATCTTTGGCAACCCGCTCATTGAGCAATGAGGGTAACAACAGGGAACTCAACAGCACAATAAAAATACACACGCAAATGCTGATATGTCTTTTTCCCCATTTCATTATGGATAGAACCCCAACAACCTGATTTTTCGATGTCAGCCGATGGCTGAATAAATGATGACTTACGCCTGTAGCATGGTCGTTGATAATACAATTCAAACCATAAAAAAACCAGCGTATCCGTAGGTAAACATAGCGTTCAATATGGTTTTTCTTCTTTTATATTAATTAGTTGAATAGTTATACAATCAGACAAGTCACACACATACGCATAACCTGAAAACTAGGTTAATCAATAGCCAATTAAAAATGTGAAATGTTGCCCTATGCGGATAAATACGTATAGAAAGAAAATAAAATCAGCGCCGCATTACAATAAGGCTATGAGTTGAGGTTAATACAATCTTACTGTACACATAAAAACGGCAATTTATCTGCACACAATTGCGCAAGGCAAAGGTTGGAAATGTAAAATGCGTGCTTTTACTGGCAAATGACTCAGGTCAGCTATCAAAAAAGCGCGGTTAAAAACCGCGCTCAATACGATTAACACAAATAAAGAATACGCATAAACAGGGTAACAATTAGCCGTTCATGTGTTCTTTATGCGCCTGCCAAGCAGCAGCCAGATTTTGTAAACGCTCATGGGCATTGATCCAACGTGCAGTGGCTTCCAATTCACTGCGCGATGGTGCTGGCTTATGCAGCAAACGCGCTATACGCGCAGATGTTTGATGCGGCAAGGTATCGAGCACTTGTACCGCACCCGCGCGATTATTGCACACCAGCAGCATGTCACAACCCGCGGCTAACGATGCCGCAGCGCGCTCGGCGTAGGAGCCCATGACCGCCGCGCCTTCCATCGACAAATCATCAGAGAAAATCACGCCATCAAACTGCAACTCTTTACGCAGCACATCCTGCAACCAGTAGGATGAGCCGCTGGCTGGCCGTGGATCGCAATCGGTATAGATGACGTGTGCAGGCATCATCGCATCCAGACGCCCTTCTTGATTTAACTGACGGAACAATGACATATCGCGGCTAAAAATCTCCTCTTTCGAGCGATTATCCCGCGGTGTTTCTTTGTGTGAATCCGCCAATACCGCACCATGGCCAGGGAAGTGCTTACCGGTTACCGCCATCCCCGCACAATGCATCCCATCGATATAGCTGCGTGCCAGATCCAGCGCTTTTTTCGGGTCTTCATCAAACGCCCGATCTCCGATCGCCGCACAGGTATGGCCTAAATCCAGCACTGGCGCAAAACTCAGATCGATATCCAGCGCCAATAATTCCGCCGCCATCATCCAGCCACTTTCAAACGCCAGCTCCAGCGCCTGTGGCCAGCTGTTTAACGCAGAAAATGCCTGTGGTGCAGGTAAACGCGTGAAGCCATCACGAAAACGCTGAACGCGCCCGCCTTCCTGATCCACCGCCAGCAACAGCGGACGCTGCACCGTGCGACGAATATCGCTCACTAATGCCTGCATCTGCTCACGATCATGGTAGTTACGGGCAAAGAAAATCACGCCGCCCACCAACGGGTGACGTAAAATTTCGCGCTCTTCGGCATCCAGCTCGTAACCGAGCACATCGAGCATTACCGGACCCACATTGTCTCTCCTTTCTTACCCATCGCTAACGCGCCAGTCTATTCTTCGCACCGTTAGCAAAGGGGTTGTCCAATCTACTGACCGACATGCCGCTAAATCGAGCACGCCCGTCATCGTTTAAAATCTATTCCGTTAGGAAGCGCTAACTATGAGAGCCAGCAACCTATCGGGATAAATTCTTCGCCTTTACTCACGTTTGCCTAAAGATTGCTCCGCGGCCTTTAGATAATTATCGCGCCACACAGCGTACTGCGCATCATCAGTTTGCTCAAAGCGGATCGCACTCCACATCGCCATCAGCATTTCACACCACGGCTGCCAGCTGGCGATATCCTGCTGTAACCGGTGTAACCAATCCTCCAGTGCTGCAGCCGATGAGTCATCACACTCGCTATCCTCGGCATACACTGTCTCAATGGAATAAACAGCCTCGGCGTAATAACGACAAAACTGCTGACGCTGCGCGCGATTAAATCCATTAGCCTCAAACAGCAAAATTAGCTCACAGGCTAAGGGACTGCGCGCTGCATATTCCCAGTCAATCAGCGCCAGTGTAGCGCCATCAGACACTACATTTCCGGGATGGATATCATGATGTGCCAGCACCGGAAACCACCAGCAGGGCGAGCGAAGAGACGCAAAACGCGCACACAGGGAAAACAGCGCCTCGGGTTGTTTTTCTGCGCTAAGTTGCTGACAATAAAATTGCAAACGGCTGGGAATATCTAGCAATAGTTTGCTATCAACCGGATGGAAGCGGCGCATCAAGGTAACAAGATGGCGTTGTGCGCACGCATCGTCAGCCAGTGTATGCGGCCACGGCGAACCTTCTAGCCAGCTCACCACCAACCAACGGGCATTGTAAAACAGTACCTGCGGTAAAAAGTCCGAACTAGCAACCTGCTCGCCAATTGCACACAGCACCTGCCACTCGCGCTCACGACTGACACCTTGCATCTGCAGCTGCGCATTTTGGCTACGTGCAACATAGCGCCGCCCATCGCACAGCTCAATCAATAGACTACCACCAGATAACCCGGTTAACGGGCGAATCGCCTGCACCGGCGCTGGCCAACACGGCAGTGACTTTAGCTCATGCACCAACGAGTCTTGCGCATCATTCATGGCGCAATATTGCCAGTTGGCAGCGATGCCGCTTTACTGAGTGGGCGCACATGCAAACGATAGGATGTGGCTTGCGGCTCTTGCGCGGTGATACGGGTCGTCCAGACCTGATGCGCACTCAACGTAACCTGCTGCCATGGCGTTGGATCATTATCCAGCTCAATGCCCTGCGCGTCATACCAGTACAGACGGTATTCCAGCGTCAACAGCTGTGCCTGACGATTTTGCAGCTGTATGCCGACGCGCAGTGGCTGGCCAAATCCTTCACGATGGCTTTGCACGTTAACCTGCTCGCTCAAGGCGGCATCGGCCAACACTAGTGGCTGCTGCGCGACCTCAAAGCCAGTAAATCCACGGCTAGCACACCCAGAAAGCAGTGCGCACATTAACCAACCTACAATGGGTAGGGTGCGACGCGGATAAAAGTGCGAAATTTTTTGGCTCACAGTCACTGTTTACTGCTCTTCTTGATACTTAATTGATACTTAAGCACTGAGACATACGCTCTGATATATAAGTCGGCGATACATCCCAATAATAACAGCGCCGGACATCGGCCGGCGCATTATGTTTTCCCTTAAGCCGCACGAATGCGTGCTTTAGCGGGCCAGCAGTGGCCCTAACGGACGGCCACCCAGCAGGTGCATGTGAATATGGAACACCTCCTGACCGGCGTGACGGTTACAGTTCATCACTAAACGGTAGCCATCTTCGGCAATGCCTTCTGCCGCTGCAATCTTGGCCGCGGCGGTGATCATACGACCCAAGGCCAGCTCATCTTGCGCCTGCACATCATTGGTGGTTGGGATCAGATGATTGGGCACAATCAGAATGTGAGTCGGCGCCTGTGGGCTAATATCACGAAACGCAGTCACCAGTTCATCTTGGTACACCACATCTGATGGGATCTCACGGCGGATAATTTTACTGAAAATAGTTTCTTCTGGCATGACTCACTCCCCTCACTTTAGCCATAACGCTCAGTCATTCACAATGCCGGTTAGTATGGCTGACTTAGCCGGTGCATACAACGGTGTCACATTACTGCAAGTTGTCTGAAACGAGGTTGCAAATTCGTTATTTGTCTCGAAAAACCAACACGCCAGTTACCGTTACAATTCAACACGCTTGCCGCCCTGCCGATACCCGAATTAAAGAAGGTCAGGCAGACCCTCTTCTGTACTTACAGGCTATGTTTACCATAAACAGTAAGCATGATACCGGATGTCGCACATTCATATCTGTGATGTTGAATTCTATGGACAAGAAAAAAAACGCTTCTGTGATTCGCCATATGGTGATCGGTTTTGTGGTACTGGTAGCGGCATTCATTGCGGCTAACCTGTTTGCACTGAATGTCTCTGGCCAGATGAAATACAGTCTGGACGAAGTCACGCAAGAGGCTGTGCCGATCACCGAGGTCGCTTCTGAGCTGACCTTGTCCTTACTCACCGCTGACAAATGGCTCAAATCCTTTGTCGCCAGTCGCGATCCTGCGCTGCTTTCTAGCAGCCTGAGCGCGTTTGAGCAGGGAAATCGTGATTACCTGCAACAACTCGAAGCGTTCAAGCAACTCAATGCCGAGCATGAAAATATGCCGGTTTCCCAGTTGGCGGAGGTCGAAAAACACTACTTCGCGCCAGCATTACAAACCTTCCAGCAATATGATGCGATTTTACGTGGTCGCCAGACCATCAACGCGGCAGTGCAAAGCTTCCAAAATAAAAAGATGGAGCTGCAATACGGCCTGAAAACGCTGATTGATAACGGTGACAACGAAGTCGTCAAACTCACCAGCGGCTCATTTTTCAATAGCTTACGCGAGATGGATCAAACCACCTCCGATGCACTGGCCAGCCAAGATCCTGCCGCTATCGAAAAAGCGATGAAAGCCAATAAAGTCAACATTGGCCGCCTTGGCTACGCCTTTAAAGGCTTAGTCGCGCAAGTGCCGATGCTGGGCGAACGCTATGGTGAAATGTTTGAAGCCTTCCTGACCGATGCCGGACGCAAAAATGGCGTCTTACAGCAGCACTACGATTTCATCTTGCAAGAGCAGCAAGTCAATCAAGACATCGCGGCGCTGTCTGCCGCCTTAGAGCAAGCGCTCGGCATGCTGCAAACGCTGCGCGACAACGCGAAAAATCATATGTCATTGCTGGCGGAACAAGCGGATACCAGCTACAAACGCAGTTTCTGGGTAGCCAGTGCGCTGTCCCTCGCAGTGGTACTGATTGCCGTCATCACCGGTTGGTTACTGGCGCGCTCTGTGCGCAAACCGGTTCAAGCTATCTTACAAACCTTGCGCAGCATTGAGCGCGGTAACATGACCGAACGCGTGGCGGTTAGCAGTGATAACGAGTTTGGCTTGATTGCCGAGCACATCAACAAGATGGTGGCACAGCTGCACCATATCTTGGAGCAGATCTCTCACTCCTCAACCCAGCTAACCCATGTGACATTGCTGAATCAGGATAACGCTACGGTCGCCAAAGCCGCGGTGGAGTCACAGCGCGAACAAACAGCCAGTGTCGCCACGGCTATGTCACAGATGGAGCACTCGGTTAAAGAGATTGCCCGTAGCGTGAATCATACGCTGGATCAGGTCCTGCAACTGGAAGCCACCGTGACGCAAAGTGATGCGCTAGTACAGGAAAATGTGCATACCACCCAACAGCTCTCTGATCGCCTGCAAAGCACGGCAGCCGTGGTCAAAACCGTGGCGGGTATGAGTGAGAAGATTGGCTCCATCTTGGATGTGATCCGCAGCATTGCCGATCAGACCAACTTGCTGGCACTCAACGCCGCCATCGAAGCGGCACGCGCAGGTGATATGGGCCGCGGCTTTGCGGTGGTAGCCGACGAGGTGCGGGTCTTAGCTAAGCGCACCACAGATTCCACCGGCCAAATCGAGCAAATGATCTCCGAGCTACAAAACGGCACCCGTTCGGCGCTCAATACGGTTGAAGGCTGCTTAAATGATATGGCGCTCAGTACCAGCCAGACCACCCAAACTGGCGCAGCGATGAAAGTGATCGCCGATGGTCTGGGCCAGATTAGCGATATGAACTCGCAAATCGCTAATGCCGCGACCGAGCAAGAAGCCACCTCAACCGATATTGCCCGTAATCTGGAAGAGATCTCGCGGCTGGCCGACCAGAACTTTGCCAGCATCGAGCAAATGGCCGGTAACAGTACCCAACTGGAAAATCTGGCGGCATCCCAAGAAACCTTAGTACGTCAGTTCGTATTGTAACCTCGGTTAATGCCACTGAGTATCGCGCCGGGCTTGCTCGGCGCTTTTTTTAAGCAAACGCCGGCCTTATATCGCATAGCATTTAGCTATGCGCGCAAACATCCTCAGCGCCTATCCATCATGTAGCGAAAGCCTACACGCTCAATCAGTTAGCTCGCAGGCAAGACCTTGTTTGCGATCCTGCCCAAACGATTGCATATCCAGTAAACCAAGGCACAAATTACACTCCCCGCCCGGTTTCAATTCCAGTATAGTTAGGCAAATTCTGCGGAAAGGATGTAAGCAATGACGACGTTATTGATAAAAAATGCCACCATGATCAACGAAGGCCGCCGTAGTGAAGGCGACATGCTGATTAAAGATGGCCGTATCAGTCACATCAGCAGCAGCATCAGTGCGGCGGACAATGCCGAAATCATTGATGCAAAAGGGAAGCTGCTTATTCCGGGCATGATTGATGACCAAGTGCATTTTCGTGAGCCTGGCTTCCCGCTAAAGGGCACCATTGCCAGCGAATCGCGCGCCGCTGTCGCCGGTGGCGTGACCTCCTACATGGAAATGCCGAACGTCAACCCGCAAACCACCAATCTGCAAGCACTGGAAGATAAATACGCGCGGGCAGCAAGCTCTTCCGTGGCTAACTTCAGCTTCTACCTCGGCGCGACCAACGATAACCTCGATGAAATCCGTCGTTTATCAGTCGATCAGGCCTGTGGCGTGAAGATTTTCATGGGCGCATCCACCGGTAACATGCTGGTGGATAATGCCGATACCTTAGCCGCCATTTTTGCTGAAAGCCCCGTGCTGATCGCCACTCACTGCGAAGATACGCCATCGATCAAATTGCTGGAAGATGAGTATCGAGCGCGCTTCGGCGACGATGTGCCAGCCCGTGAGCATGGCCGCATTCGCTCCGCGGCTGCGTGCTTGAAGTCATCACGTCTGGCTGTTGAGCTGGCGAAAAAGCACGGTACACGTCTACACGTTTTGCACATCACCACCAAAGAAGAGCTGGCGCTGTTTGACGCCGCGCCAACACTGGAAGATCTGCGGAAAAAGCAAATCACCGCCGAAGCCTGCGTACATCATCTGTTCTATAACGAAAACGATTATGACCGCTTAGGCCACTTGATTAAGTGCAATCCCGCGATTAAAAGCGTGGAAGACCAGCTGGCATTGCAAGAAGCGGTGCGTAATGGCGTGATTGATATTATCGCCACCGACCACGCGCCTCATACTTGGGATGAAAAGCAAAATACATACTTTGGCGCGCCATCGGGTCTGCCGTTAGTACAGCATCCGTTGCTGGCACTGTTTGACTTGCATCGTCAAGGCGCGTTGTCACTGGAATTGCTGGTGCAAAAAACCAGTCATGCCGTGGCCGAACGTTTCCAACTGCAAGATCGCGGCTATCTGCGTGAAGGTTACTGGGCGGATTTAACCTTGGTTGATCTGGACTCACCATTTACCGTCAACAAAGAAAACCTGTTCTATCAGTGCGGCTGGTCTCCGTTTGAAGGCCATACCTTCCCTGCGCGCATTGATACTACATTGGTTAACGGCGAAGTGGTGTTCCGCAATGCGGCTCACACTACCGCTCGTCCAGGGCAACGTCTGCGCTTTAACCGTGGTTAATCGTAAATCGTGGCTAATCGCTTTTCGCTCGTGACGCTCTAATCTTCAGTCCCCTGCTTGCAGGGGATTTTTTTATCTCTCATCCCTCATCATAAAAAAACAGCAAAACAAAAAAGGAGCCCTTAGGCTCCTTTTTCTTTCGCTTACGTGATTGCACATCACCGCGGGTAATTAGTTACCACGCATGTAGATGTCCATATCAGTTTTCAGGTTGTCAGACTTAGTACCGAAGATAGCCTGCACACCGGAGCCGGCAACAACCACGCCCGCAGCACCCAGTTTCTTCAGACCAGCTTGGTCAACCTTGGATACATCTGCCACACCCACACGCAGACGTGTGATACAGGCATCCAAGCTAGTGATGTTTTCTTTACCACCAAAGGCTTCAACCAGAGCTTTCGCCATTTCGGAGCCAGAAGCTTCGTTTGCATCAGCAGTTTCGTCTTCACGACCAGGCGTTTTTAGATCCAGCTTAACGATAGCTACACGGAATACGATGTAGTAAATCGCAGCATAGATAGGACCAACGATGAAGAACATCCAGCCATTAGTAGACAGGTGATAGAACAGACCGAAGTCGATCGCACCGTGGGAGAAAGTCATACCGTGCTTCATGCCCAGCAGGATCAGCAGGACGTATGCAGAGCCAGCCAGCAGTGCGTGGATGATATACAGCACTGGCGCTACGAACATGAACGCAAATTCGATTGGTTCGGTAATACCGGTCAGGAATGAAGTCAGCGCAGCTGAAATCATGATACCACCGATCTTAGCGCGGTTTTCTGGCTTAGCAGTGTGCCACATAGCGATAGCAGCAGCAGGCAGGCCCCACATTTTGAACATGTAGCCACCAGCCATGTTACCTGCAGTTGGGTCACCCATCAGGTAGCGCTGGATTTCACCAGTGATCCACTTACCACCTTCTGCCAGACACGCAGGCTCAGAGGTAATCGCTGCCACAACCTTACTGTTCACTACACAAGCTTCACCGGCTTGATAGAAGAACGGTACGTTCCAGATGTGGTGCAGACCGAATGGGATCAGAGAACGCTCAACCACGCCGTAGATACCGAACGCCATCGCTGGGTTCTGGTGCACAGCCCAGTTAGAGAACGCTTGGATACCGGCACCGATTGGAGGCCATACCACTGACAGCACTACGCCCAGTACGATACAGGTAAACGCAGTGATGATAGGTACGAAGCGCTTACCCGCAAAGAAGCCCAGATAATCTGGCAACTGAATGCGGTAGAAGCGGTTAAACATATAGCCTGCTAGGGCACCGGCGAGAATACCACCGAGAACCCCGGTATCGATCTTCTCAACGCCCATCACACCGGCCATTACGGTCAGTGTTGCAGCCATTACGCCGTAACCGACGGTCGCCGCCAGCGCAGCAACACCATCGTTATTGGTAAAGCCCAGAGCTACACCGATGGCGAACAGAAGAGGCATCTGGCCGAATACGGAACCACCAGCTTGCTCCATAATGTTAGAGACAATTTCCGGCAGCCAGCTGAAGTTAGCGGCACCGACACCGAGCAAAATACCAGCAACCGGCAGAACCGATACTGGCAGCATCAGTGCTTTACCTACCTTTTGTAGGCCAGCGAATGCATCCTTTATCATGTGAGTATGTGCTCCTGAGTGAGTATGTTACTAAGAGGTTTTTATTATTACAGTTATTACCAAGAACTCTGTTTGTAATTTAGTGACATAATAGAAAAATAAATGTCGATATTGTTTGACGGCTGTCATATTAAAATAAGCCGACAAATCACCAGTTCGCATTTCTTTTAGCTCGATCACATCTCAGTTTGGGTCCAAACAGCCGCTCTAAAAGCCTTCAAACTTCACAAATTAAATATTTCACGCCCTAAAGTAATTATTTTTAGCGAAAAAACTTTTTATAAAATGTTATGTTGTCAGGTTTGGTGCGATTCTCACCCGCATACGCTGGCATATCTGTCACATTCAGCGATTGCGGTTTGAACACTAAAAGCTGAAAGTAAATGACATATTTTTTCTCAAAAAATAACATTCACTCACTGCCTATTTAATGTGCACCGATTTATTTTACGCCTAATAATAATAGATTATCGCTATTCCTGCTAATCCCGTTCTTCGACAAACGCTCTGACGTCACAATAATTTTACACCCAAAGAACAAAAATACCGGCCTAATGAGCAGTGCATGCTTAGCTATTAGCGCAACCGCTTCCGAACCGCCTATTTTTTCAGCGCAAAGACAAAAATACCGTTTCACGACGCGCAAATTGCGCATTAATCAATCAGCTATGCATCCAAACTCATGTCATTGGATGTAATAATCGGGCGCAATCAGGAGTAAAGCGCGAAACAACGCCTACGGTTGGCAAGCGATATAAGAAGGGAATGCCATTTATACAACACTCAGTCGCAAATAATGAGTGGCAGAGGACAACAGCAAAATAAAGATTAAAAAGACAAAAGACAAAAGACAAACTTTTGACGATAAAAAGGCAGGTAGCAAACTCCCGTTTGCCCCTGCCCTATCAGGCGCTCAAATGAGCACTGTGATAACAGCGGATATCAGCTACGCTCAACCTGCGCCGTAGCAAACAAGCGACAGAAGTTCTCCGTCGTTGCTTGCGCAAGGGTCTCCACAGAAACGCCTTTCAACACCGCCAGATACTCAGCCACGTCACGAACAAACGCCGGCTGATTTTCTTTACCACGGTGCGGTACTGGGGCCAAATACGGTGAGTCTGTCTCCACCAGTAAGCGCTCCAGTGGTACTTCACGGATCGCTTCACGCAGCGCTTCTGCATTACGGAAGGTGATGATCCCTGACACCGAGATATAAAAGCCCAGCTCCATCGCCTGACGCGCAAAATCAGCATCTTCGGTAAAGCAGTGGATCACCCCACCGCATTCTTGCGCCTGCTCTTCACGCAAAATACGTAATGTATCCTCACGCGCATCACGGGTGTGGATAATCAGCGGCTTATTCACTGCCCGCGCAGTACGAATGTGCTCACGGAACACCTCTTGCTGCAACGCAACGGTATCTTCGCTGTAAAAGTAGTCCAGACCGGTTTCGCCAATGGCTACAACTTGCGGCTCTGCCGCCAGCTCACGAAACACGGCGGCATCAAACGGCTCATCCAGATCCAGCGGGTGTACGCCGCATGACAAAGAAACATCACGACGATGGCCGACCAGTGCTTTTAATGCCTGATAGCGGGTTAAGGTCACTCCGACACTCAAAAAATGCTGTACTCCACACTCGCGTGCTTTATCCAGTACCGCATCCACGTCCTTATGCAGATCGTTATAATTCAGCCCATCCAAATGGCAATGGGAATCGATCAGAAACAAGGGAAACTCCTCAGATATCACTACTCAGACGCAGCCACAAAGTGGTTAATAGCAATTCGCTATTCAAGCTGCCTGATGTCAATAATTCATGGCGAAGCGCAGTCAGCGCCTGTAGCCAATGCTGCAACGTCACCACATCAATTCGCTGCAGCAGTTGCTCCATCACCGATTGCATATCTTGATTAATACGCACCGTTTGGCTTCCCAGTGCTAATGCACTGGTTTCCAGCAACAGGCTAATAATCCAGCTCAAATTTTCGGCTGGATTCTCTTTCACCAACTGCGCAATAAAGGTTGGCACATCCGATGTTTGCAAAAACAACAACAGCCCCTGCAACACATCTGCCCGGCGCTGCATATGATTACCAGCCAGCAAGTCTAGCGCCGCCAGTGGCGCACCGCGGCTCAAACGTAACGCTTGCAGTGCTTGCGCATGATTAAATCCACTCGCCTGCGGTTGCTGCTGCATCCAGCCAAGGGCTTGCAACTCGTTCGGCACCGTTAAACGCCAACGTTGGCAACGGCTCGCAATGGTCGGCAGCAAACTGGCCGATTCATCCAAACCAAGAATAAAAAACGTATTCGCCGGTGGCTCTTCCAGTGTTTTGAGCAGCGCATTGGCCGATGCTTCATTCAAACGTCCGGCGTCCGGCATCCAAATCACTTTAGCGCCGCCTTGCTGCGCATGGGTATAGAGCTTTTCGCAGACTTGCCGCACTCGCTCGACCCCTATCTGGCTTTTGCCGCTTTCCGGCTCAAGCTGATAAAAATCAGGATGATTACCCGCCGCCATTAACTGACAGCTATGACAATGCCCACACGGCTGCTCACCCACAGGCTGCATGCAGAGCAAGCGCACAGCTAACGCACGCGCCAGTGCATCCAGGCCCAGACCGGGTAAGGTGCGCAGCAACAGTGCATGGTGCCCCTGACCGCGCAGGTAACCGTGCATAATCTGCTGATAGTCAGCACTCAGCCACGGATAATACATCTCAGAGCCCCTGAGCATCGAGCCACTGGTTCAGTGTCGCTTCAATCGCCGCTGTCACCACGGGCAGCGCCTGACCCGCATCAATGATGCGAGTATTCGGATCATTTTGCGCCAGCTCAAGATAGCGGACACGGGTACGCTCAAAGAACGACAAGTCTTGCTGTTCAATCCGGTCCAATTCACCGCGCTGTCGTGCGCGCTGTAAACCGAGTGCAGGTGCAATATCTAAATACAAGGTCAGATCTGGGCGAAAATCCCCCAGCACGGTATCGCGCAAGGTCTGCAACAGCACCGGATCAATCTGACGGCCACCGCCCTGATAGGCTTGAGATGACAAATCATGGCGATCGCCAATAACCCACGCACCACGTGCCATTGCCGGTAAAATCACGTTCTCCACCAGCTGAACGCGCGCGGCATACAGCATCAGCACCTCAGCCTTATCAGTCAACGGCTCGTCTGGATGGCCCTCTTTGATCAGGCTACGTAAACGCTCCGCCAACGGCGTCCCGCCCGGCTCACGGGTAAAGACCAAATCCGCAATACCACGAGCCCGTAAGGTCTGTATGACTGTGTTTTGTGCCGTGGTTTTACCCGCGCCTTCCAGTCCTTCGATGACGATGAATTTACCGGTCACTGTTTTTTCTCTCTTAATTGTTTTACGTAATTACGTACAGCCTGATTATGCGCATTCAGGTTGGTGGAAAACTGATGGCCACCCGAGCCATCGGCCACAAAATACAGATACTGGGTAGTATCTGGATGCGCCGCCGCATTCAAAGAGGCTAATCCCGGCATGGCAATCGGCGTCGGCGGTAATCCATTAATGGTGTAGGTATTGTACGCCGTTGGCGTTTGTAAATCTTTACGGGTGATATTGCCGTTATACTGCTCCCCCATCCCGTAGATCACAGTCGGGTCAGTTTGCAAACGCATCCCCAAACGCAAGCGATTAACAAACACCGAGCTCACGCGTGTGCGTTCAGATTCAATCGCCGTCTCTTTTTCAATGATGGAGGCCAGCGTTAACATCTCATACGGCGACTGCAGCGGCAGACCTTTTTCTCGGCCATCCCATGCTATCGTCAGCTCTTTTTCCATCCGGCGATGCGCGCGGCGTAAAATGTCCAAGGCCGAGGTGCCCGCTACATAATGATAGGTATCAGGGAATAACCAGCCTTCCACCGAGCCTTGTTTGATGCCCAATTTTTGCGCAATTTCTGTGTTAGTCAGCCCTTGCAGATCATGCTCCAAATAAGGTGCTTGCTGCAAAATCGGTAACCATTCACTAAAACGGGTGCCTTCGATAAAACGAATGCTGAACTGCGCCTCACGACCACTGACTAGCAATTGCATCAATTGACGCACCGTCATACCCGGCGTCAGGCGGTATGTGCCCGCCTTATAATGGGCCAAAGAAGGATCAACGCGTAATAACCACGGTAGCCACTGCGCATCAGCCACTAATTTTTGCTCTTCCAGCAAGGTAGCCAGCGCGACACGCCCAGTACCGGGTTTAACAGTCAATAATTCTGCCGAATCAGGATTCAACGGCTGCTCAGCAAAACCGAGGATCCGAGAATACAACGAATAAGCCACTGCAGCTGCCAGCGCGACAACTATCAGGCCAGCAAGGGCGATTTTCTTCATCACAAACTATCGTCCAAAAAACGTTGGAGTTGCCGACATAACGTGAAGTTATGTAACTCACGTTGCCGGTAAATACGCACCGGAACCACCGGTAGTAGCGCATTGCATAATAAAATTTCGTCAGCCTCATCGAGTGCCGCACGCGTGGCATCCACTTCGATACATGTCTGCTCACAGGACGCGAGATACGCCATGATGACCCCTCGCATGATCCCACTGACTCCCGCACGCTCAAGGCGTGGGGTAAAAATGGTATCACCACAGCGCCATAGCAGATTGGCCGCACAGCATTCCACCAGCCGCCCCTCAGTGTCAAGCACAGCGGCCTCATCCCAGCCCTGTTGGTCAATCTGGCGCCGGATCAAGACTTGCTCTAGGCGATTAAGGTGTTTGATCCCCGCCAATAACGGCTGGCAAGACAGTGCAATACTGCTATCCCCCAGCACAATGCCATGCGCTTGCCAGCTGGCATAATGCGTGGGCCATGCAGAGGTAAAAATAATACGCTGCGTTTGGTGGCAGCCTTGCGCGCTATAACCACGTCCACCACTACCACGAGTCAGTAATACTTTAAGCACGCCCTCTTGCACCAGCTCGGCTTGCTGACGGATCTCTCGCAGCAACACAATCTTATCTGGTGGCGTCATAAACAGACGCTCACAAGCTAGCCACAATCGCTCTACGTGCGCTTGTTCGAGCTGCAAACGACCAGCTCGCACTCGCCCAGTGGTAAAACAGCCATCACCGTATGCCAGCCCGCGATCGGTGGCCGCAATGCTCTCGACCGGATTGCCATTGATCAATATCACTTCTGCCTCCTGCTGCGGGTGAACGCCGATGATGGCTCTGCCAGAGACTGTTGCTAATGCACTAAACACACAGAACCCTGCAGACAAAAAAAGACCTGATACAGAAACTGCATCAGGTCTTATCATATCAGCTATCAGCGCTACGCAATAATCATCGACAGACGATGCCTACGTAGCCACTAATCAGATTTTGCGAAACAGCAGTGAGCCGTTAGTACCACCAAAACCAAATGAGTTGCACAGGGCATATTCGAGTTTTGCCTGACGCGCTTCGTGCGGTACATAATCCAGATCACATTCGTCATCCGGATTATCCAGGTTGATGGTTGGCGCAATGGCCTGATCACGCAAAGACAGCACAGTGAAGATCGCTTCTACCGAGCCCGCCGCCCCTAACAGGTGACCGGTCATCGATTTGGTGGAGCTCACCATCACTTTGTGGGCGTAATCGCCAAACACGCTCTTCACAGCACGGGTTTCAGCCACGTCACCCGCAGGTGTCGAGGTACCGTGCGCGTTCACGTACTGGATGTCAGCTGCGCCAACACCGGCATCGTTCATTGCATTCAGCATCGCCAGTGCAGCACCAGAGCCGTCCGCTGGAGGCGAAGTCATGTGGTACGCATCGCCGCTCATGCCAAAGCCAACCAGCTCAGCATAGATTTTCGCGCCACGCGCCTTAGCATGCTCGTACTCTTCCAGCACCATCATGCCCGCGCCATCGCCCAGTACAAAACCGTCACGATCACGATCCCACGGGCGGCTCGCCTGTTGTGGTGCATCGTTACGAGTAGACAGCGCACGCGCGGCAGCAAAACCGCCCATCCCCATTGGGGTACTGGCTTTTTCAGCGCCACCGGCCAGCATGGCATCGGCATCACCGTAAGCGATCATGCGCGCAGCGTGACCGATGTTGTGTACCCCGGTAGAGCAAGCGGTAGAGATCGCAATGTTCGGACCACGCAGCCCACGCAGAATGGACAGATGACCGGCGATCATATTGACAATGGTAGACGGCACGAAGAATGGGCTGATTTTACGTGGGCCGCCATTGAGCAGCGCCGTGTGGTTTTCTTCAATCAGACCCAGACCACCGATACCGGAGCCAATGGCAACACCCATGCGGTGTGCGTTGGCTTCGGTGACTGTCAGGCCGGAATCATCCAGTGCCTGCAGACCGGCAGCAATACCGTATTGAATGAAGAGATCCATTTTGCGCGCGTCTTTGCGCGACAGATACTCTTCACAATTAAAATCTTTTACCAGCCCAGCAAAACGGGTTGCGAAAGCGGTAGTATCAAAGTGTTCGATCAGGCTGATGCCACTCTGGCCGGCGAGCAGGGCTTTCCAAGAAGCCTCAACTGTATTACCGACAGGAGATAACATGCCCATACCAGTCACAACGACTCGACGTTTAGACACGTTTGCTACTCCAAGGGGGGAAGCTGTTACGGGGTATAGAAAAACTTAGGCGGTCGATTGACCGCCTAGGTGTGTTCGATTACTGATTGTTCTGGATATAGTCGATAGCAGACTGAACAGTAGTGATCTTTTCAGCTTCTTCGTCTGGAATTTCGGTATCGAATTCTTCTTCCAGTGCCATTACCAGCTCAACGGTGTCAAGAGAATCTGCACCCAGGTCTTCAACGAAAGAAGCTTCTGGCTTCACTTCGTCTTCTTTAACGCCCAGTTGCTCGATGATGATTTTCTTAACGCGTTCTTCGATAGTGCTCATACTCTTAATTTTCCTATCAAACTCGCTCAATAGCGCGATGGTTTCCGTAGTGTATTCAATGACGCGAAAGTTGCAACCAATACCACGCTGGTCAAACCACGATTTTACGAAATTTGACCGTAAATTCACGGTATTAAGTCAAAACATTTGCAAATTTATTACACCATATACATGCCACCGTTGACATGAATTGTTTCACCGGTGATGTAAGCCGCACCGTCAGAGGCCAAAAATGCCACAACAGATGCAATCTCTTTTGCCTCACCCAAACGCCCTGCTGGCACCTGAGTCAGAATACCTGCCCGCTGATCTTCATTCAACGCACGGGTCATGTCTGTTTCAATAAAGCCCGGAGCTACCGCATTCACGGTAATGCCACGAGAGGCCACTTCACGGGCCAAGGACTTGGTAAAACCAACCAGACCGGCTTTCGCGGCAGCATAGTTAGTTTGTCCTGCGTTACCCATTGTACCAACAACTGAGCCGATACTGATAATACGACCGTGGCGTTTTTTCATCATGGCACGCAAAACGGCTTTCGACAAACGGAACACGGATGTCAGGTTAGTATCCATGATATCCTGCCATTCGTCATCTTTCATGCGCATCAGCAGATTATCACGGGTAATACCGGCATTATTCACCAGAATATCCACTTCGCCAAACTCTGCGCGAATGGTATCCAGGGTTGCTTCAATAGATGCAGGATCGGTCACATTCAGCGCCAGACCTTTGCCCTTGTCACCCAAGTAGCTGCTGATCGCTTCTGCACCGCTTTCGCTGGTTGCAGTACCGATCACACATGCGCCCTGAGCAACCAGTGCTTCGGCAATCGCACGACCAATACCACGGCTGGCACCGGTCACTAAGGCAATTTTCCCGTTAAGGCTCATCGTATTCCTCTTACTCGTTTATCGCTCGCGCGTTTATCGCCCGATGCTTATTGTGATTCTTTGCTGATTAGTCGCTGATTATTCGCCTAATGCTGCAGCCAGTGACGCCACATCATTAACGGCAGCAGCGGTCATGCTGTCAACGATACGCTTAGTCAGGCCGGTCAGAACTTTACCTGGGCCCATCTCCAGCAGGTGAGCAACACCTTGCGCTGACATGCTCTCTACAGTTTCCGTCCAGCGAACTGGGCTATACAGCTGGCGTACCAGTGCGCTGCGGATAGCGTCAGCATCAGATTCAGCCGCCACATCCACGTTGTTGATAACAGGGATGCGTGGCGCATTGAAGGTGATCTCTTGCAGTGCAACCGCCAGTTTATCGGCTGCCGGCTTCATCAGCGCACAGTGAGATGGCACGCTAACTGGCAATGGCAGCGCGCGCTTCGCGCCAGCAGCTTTACAAGCCGCGCCCGCACGTTCAACGGCTTCTTTGTTACCGGCAATCACTACCTGACCTGGTGAGTTGAAGTTAACCGGCGCAACCACCTGCCCTTCAGCAGACTCAGCACACGCTTTGGCGATAGAATCATTATCCAGACCAATAATGGCCGCCATCGCACCGGTGCCTTCCGGTACGGCTTCTTGCATCAACTTGCCGCGCAGTTCAACCAAACGCACCGCGTCTTTAAAATCCATCACACCGGCACACACCAGTGCAGAGTATTCACCTAGGCTATGGCCAGCCATCACAACCGGCATCGCACCGTTTTTCTCTTGCCATACGCGCCAGATAGCAACAGAAGCTGTCAGCAGTGCTGGCTGGGTTTGCCAGGTTTTATTCAGCTCTTCGGCTGGACCTTGCTGCACCAACGCCCACAGGTCATAACCCAATACGGCAGACGCTTCAGCAAAAGTCTGCTCAACAATCGGGAACTGCTGTGCCAAATCAGCCAGCATACCGACAGACTGAGAGCCTTGACCTGGGAATACCATCGCAAATGTTGTCATGTTCATTTCCTGTTGTTCTGGAGTACCTGCGGCTGACTGCCGCGATACTGAAGCTCTTGTTCAAGCACACGCCGGTAAACCCACGTCGTTGGCTCGAACAAGATCTCAAATCGTTGCACCGAAAAGAGCCGATAGCTCAGTGTTGCGCTAGCGAGAAACGATTCAGGGCTAATCGCCGCAAAACGGCGATAAAGCGGTTATTAAAACAGCGATTAAAACCTAGAAGCGCACCAGCGCCGAGCCCCACGTGAAACCGCCGCCAAACGCTTCCAGCAAAATCAGTTGTCCGCGCTGAATTCGGCCATCACGTACCGCTTCATCTAATGCAGTGGGCACAGAAGCAGAAGAGGTATTCCCCTGTTTATCCAGCGTAATAACCACTTTATCCAGCCCCATGCCTAACTTGCGCGCAGTCGCATTGATGATGCGCAGGTTCGCTTGGTGTGGTACCAGCCAATCTAACTGCTCTTTTGGCACGTTGTTGGCCTGCAAAGTCTCTTCGACCAGATTGGCCAGCTCAGTCACCGCCACTTTAAAGACATCATTGCCTTTCATGGTCAGGTAGCAGCTATCGCTCAACTCAGGTTGTCCGCGCTCGCCGTATGGTAAAGACAGCAACTCACCGTAGCGGCCATCGGCATGCAGATGAGTAGACAAAATGCCCGCCTCTTCTGATGCGCCCACGACCACCGCACCAGCCGCGTCACCAAACAGGATCACGGTACCGCGATCTTGTGGATCCAGCGTGCGCGATAACAGATCCGAGCCGATCACTAATGCATTTTTCACTGCGCCAGTACGGACAAACTGATCCGCCACGCTCAGTGCGTAGGTAAACCCTGCGCACGCAGCAGCCAAATCAAATGCGGCCGCATCTTTAATACCCAGTATCGCTTGTACCTGACACGCAGCGCTTGGGAACGCATGCGTGGCAGACGCCGTCGCGACAATGATCAGACCGATATCATCTTTATCGATTCCGGCCATTTCGAGCGCATTACGTGCTGCTTCAGCCGCCATTGTGGATACGGTTTCGTCAGCAGCCGCAATACGGCGCTCACGAATGCCTGTACGGCTAACAATCCACTCATCGGTCGTTTCTACCATCTGCTCTAGATCAGCATTCGTGCGGATTTGGGCAGGCAGATAACTCCCCGTTCCTAGAATTCTTGTATACATGAACGATTAGTCACTCTTGAGTAATACTGCATCAAGCCGGGCAGCAATCCGTGCCGGTACAGACCGGTTCACTTCCTGCGCTGCCTGCTCAATGGCACAAACCAGTGCCTGTTGATTGGCCCCACCGTGGCTTTTCACGACAATACCGCGTAATCCTAACAGACTTGCGCCGTTATACTGGTCGGGGTTCAACTCCCCCATGCGTGAAAAGGCCTTTTTTAACAACCATCGCCCTAAAAAGCGCAGCAATCCGTTAGTTTGGGTTTTGCTACGCAGCTGGGATAAAAATAAACGGGCTACGCCTTCCATGGTTTTGAGCGTCACATTTCCCACAAAGCCATCGCACACAATCACGTCAGCTTTGCCAGTCAGGATATCATTGCCTTCGATATAGCCTTGATAGTTCAGCGCCGAGCACAGTTTTAAACGCTCGGCTGCCGCTCTGATTGTATCATTTCCTTTGACTTCCTCTTCACCGATATTCAGCAGCGCCACACGCGGTGCTGGCATCGCGTATAATTCCTCAGCCAGTACGGCTCCCATAACGGCGAACTGGAACAGCATACTGGCTGAAGAGTCTACATTCGCACCTAAATCCAGTAACAAGGTTTTTCCGCGCAAGGTATTGGGCAACGCTGCAACCAGCGCCGGACGTTCGATGCCCGGTAACGGTTTGAGGATCATTTTCGCCATCCCCATCAACGCGCCGGTATTCCCAGCACTGACACACGCTTGCGCCTCCCCTTCTTTCACCGCTTCCAGCGCAATACGCATAGAGGTATCACGACTATGACGAATAGCCTGCGATGGACGCATTTCGTTAGGGATAACTTGGGCAGTGTGAATAATTTTGGTACGAAGACGTACGGAGTCTGACACGGATTTAAGATACGAGAGAATGATTTGCTGATCGCCGATCAACAGCAAATGCAAAAAAGGATTGGATGTCAGAGCCTGCAAGGCAGCAGGAAGGGTGACACGGGGACCGAAGTCCCCGCCCATGACATCTAACGCTATGGTTAGACGAGTCAAAGTAGCACCTAAATAATTAGGCAACTACCTTGCGGCCACGGTAGAAACCGTCGGCAGTAACATGGTGACGCAGGTGAGTTTCACCGGAAACTTTGTCTACGGACACAGCTGCAGTAGTCAGTGCATCATGAGCACGACGAGTACCACGCTTTGCACGAGATTTTTTGTTCTGTTGTACGGCCATTGACCTTACTCCTCGAGAATTACTTTCGCTTTAAACTAGCTAGTACGGCGAATGGATTTGGTTTATCGGCCTCAGGAGGTAATTCGCCAAAAACCATCTCCGCTGTGGACACTTCACAGTGTTCGGGTTCATGCACCGGAACCTGTGGCAGAGCGAGGATGAATTCGTCTTCGACCAGACCCAGAAGGTCAATCTCGCCAAACTCATTGAACTCGACCGGCTCATAGATTTCCGGCAATGCTTCAACCTGTGCATCATTGGCAACTGGGCTGTAGCAAAACGTTACGTGTACAGTATCTTCGTAAGTCTTATTGCAGCGCTGACAGATCAAACGGACAGTTACCTCTGCCTGACCCTTAATCACCGTCAACTTCTGCTCATCTATCTCAAAAGACAGAGTGACTTGCGCGTCACTGAGCACGCCATCCGTTGCTTCGGCAACCCGTGTCAAAACGCTCTGAGGGTAGACACCTTCATAATCGAGACGTTTTAGCGCGGTTTTTACCGGATCAACCGATAGGGGTAATTTAACCTTTTGCATAGGATTTACCTTTTGCATAGGGCGCGCATATTAACTTTGTAATGCCTTGGAGTCAAAGAAAAAGGGAGGTTTTACGCCCCTTTCTCATTCACTCGCGATAAATTGCGCACAAGTCTAGAATAGGCCAACCACTTTATCCACTGACAGAGTGTAAAATGCAGCCAAAATTAATCCTTGCATCAACCTCTCCTTTCCGCAAGCAACTGCTGGAAAAACTAGGCATTCCGTTTCAATGCGCCAACCCTGACATTGATGAAACGGCCCGGCCCGATGAAAGCGCCGAGCAATTGGTTGTTCGTTTGGCACAGGAAAAAGCCCGCGCCGTTGCCACCTTGTATCCTGAGCATCTGATTATCGGCTCTGATCAGGTGTGTGTACTCAATGGCCACATCACCGGTAAACCGTTAACCGTGGAGCGCGCCGAGGAGCAATTGAGCCTTGCCAGTGGCCAATGCATCACCTTTTATACCGGCTTATGCCTGTATGACAGCCGTAGCGGCCAATACCAGAGCCACTGCGAGCCCTTTCACGTACACTTTCGCTCGCTGTCTGCCGCTGAAATTCACGCCTATGTAGCCAAAGAGCAGCCGTTATGGTGTGCAGGTAGCTTCAAGTGCGAAGGATTAGGCATTACCTTATTTGAACGCTTGGAAGGTGACGATCCCAATGCGCTCATTGGCCTGCCCTTAATCCGGCTAAATCAGATGCTGATCCAGCAAGGTTGTAATCCACTGCTAATCTAATCGCGGCCCTGACCACAGCCCAATACCGCATCAGCAGACCGACACCATTCTATCAGTGGATTTATTGTCGCAAAATATTGCTATAAACAGAATAAGCGCCTATCGGCGCTTATTCATTCGAGCTTATCGTCTATTTTAGCAACACGTTATTTTAGCAATACGTGTAATCACACTCACGTTGAGCAACAGACTCGTTTAACCGTAACCAATCAATATGAGCCGCGCTGATTGCGCAAATATTGCACGGTGCGTTTGAGTATGCCGTCTAGCGGCGCTTCAATCAGCATCTCTTGCCCGGTTTGCGGATGACGAAAACGGATTGCCGCCGCATGCAAGAACAGACGGTTTAGCCCACTCGCTGCAACCTGTGCATCAAAGTCACGATCGCCATACTTATCATCGAACGCAATCGGATGACCGGCATGCAAGGTGTGTACGCGGATCTGGTGAGTACGGCCAGTCACAGGGCTTGCTTTTACCAAGGTTGCCTGCTCAAAACGCTCCACAACCTCAAAGCGCGTTTCTGACGGTTTGCCTTCCGCGCTCACCCGTACAATACGCTCGCCACTTTGCAGCACGTTTTTCATTAGCGGCGCTTGTACCACTTTACAGTGCTTCTGCCACTGACCACGCACTAAGGCCAAATAGTCTTTCTGCACGGTTTTAACGCGCAGCTGCTCATGCAGATCGCGCAGCACCGAACGCTTTTTGGCCACCAACAAGATGCCGGATGTGTCTCGGTCCAAACGGTGCACCAACTCCAAGAAGCGCGCTTCCGGGCGCAGAGCACGTAAACCTTCAATCACACCAAAACTCAGCCCACTGCCACCATGCACGGCAGTACCCGACGGTTTATTGAGCACAATCAGACCGTCATCTTCATATAAGATGCAATCGGCTAACGCAGCAACACGTGTCAGCTTGGCAGATACCGGCGCTTCTTCTTTTTCTGAAACCCGAATCGGCGGCACGCGCACTTCATCTCCGGCTTGTAATTTGTACTCCGGCTTGATGCGTTTTTTGTTTACCCGCACTTCCCCCTTACGCAGGATGCGGTACAGCAAACTTTTCGGAACGCCCTTCAAACGAGTGCGCAGATAATTATCAATTCGCTGACCCGCTTCATCATCGGCAACGGTCAGTATTTGTACTTTTGTATTAATTTCTTTCATATGAATGATTTTAGCATGAGGCCGATCTCAATTTCTGTAAAAAAGTAACCTTGCCTAACATACTTTATGAATGGGATAATGTCGTGATTTTCCACGATTGTATTTGTCGTTGCACGCAACCGATGGAATTTTAAAGTTTGCTTGCCTGCGATAACGCTGCAATGGCGTAAGACGTTAAGCATAACAAGCACTTAGTGAGTCACGGGTAGCAGCACTGCCGACTGTAGTAACCATTATACAGTCATACCTTGAAGAATGTGCACCCATCCCTGTGTCGTCGCTGAATCCTTGTCGTATGTAAAATGACCATACACGGACTCATCAGCGAAGGAGACGCAGGCTAAATTGCGCACCGCATTATCAATGCGCCCCATGCGTGTGACAGCCGGGAGGCTGACGTCCATGCTGTAGACTCGGGGTCGATAATGTCCGGCAGACTGGATTCGCCCGCTGGCTCTGATGCCAACGAAAGAATAATGAGTAAACTGCATGAAAAGAATGTTGATTAACGCGACTCAGAAGGAAGAGTTGCGGGTTGCCCTTGTTGATGGCCAAAAACTGTACGATCTGGATATTGAAAGTCCAGGCCACGAACAGAAAAAAGCTAATATTTACAAAGGTAAAATCACACGAATCGAGCCAAGTCTGGAAGCTGCCTTTGTTGATTACGGCGCTGAACGTCATGGTTTCCTGCCACTTAAAGAAGTTGCCCGCGAATATTTTCCAGCCAATTATTCCTACCACGGTCGTCCGAACATCAAAGATGTGCTGCGCGAAGGTCAGGAAGTTATTGTTCAGGTTGATAAAGAAGAGCGTGGTAACAAAGGCGCGGCCTTAACCACTTTCATCAGTTTGGCCGGTAGCTATCTGGTACTGATGCCAAACAACCCTCGTGCTGGCGGGATCTCTCGTCGTATCGAAGGTGAAGAGCGTACTGAACTGAAAGAAGCCCTGTCCGCGCTGGAACTGCCAGACGGTATGGGTCTGATTGTTCGTACTGCGGGTGTGGGTAAATCAGCTGAAGAACTGCAATGGGACCTGAAGGTTCTGCTTCACCATTGGGAGTCTATTCGCCTGACTGCGGAGAGCCGCCCTGCGCCGTTCTTGGTGCATCAAGAAAGTGATGTGATTGTTCGCGCAATCCGTGACTATCTGCGCCGCGATATCGGTGAAATTCTGATTGATAACCCGAAAATCTTCGAGAAAGCCAAAGAGCACATCAAACTGGTGCGTCCGGATTTCTTGAACCGCGTGAAGCTGTATCAAGGCGAAGTGCCGCTGTTCAGCCACTATCAAATCGAATCACAGATTGAATCTGCCTTCCAACGTGAAGTACGTCTGCCGTCTGGTGGCTCTATCGTTATCGATACGACCGAAGCCCTGACCGCTATCGATATCAACTCCGCCCGTGCAACGCGCGGTGGCGATATCGAAGAAACCGCGCTGAACACCAACTTGGAAGCGGCGGATGAAATCGCACGCCAATTGCGTCTGCGTGACTTGGGCGGCTTGATCGTTATCGACTTCATCGACATGACGCCAGTGCGTCACCAACGTGAAGTAGAAAACCGCATGCGTGATGCGGTGCGTCAAGATCGTGCTCGTGTACAGATCGGTCGCATCTCTCGCTTTGGTCTGCTGGAAATGTCGCGTCAGCGTCTGAGCCCATCTCTGGGTGAGTCTAGCCACCACGTGTGTCCACGTTGTAGCGGCACCGGCACTGTACGTGATAACGAATCACTGTCTCTGTCCATCCTGCGTTTGATGGAAGAAGAAGCCCTGAAAGACAATACCTCTCAGGTGCATGCGGTGGTTCCGGTTCAAATTGCGTCTTACCTGCTGAACGAAAAACGTAAGTCTATTGGGGTGATTGAATCTCGCCATAACGTGCGTGTGGTCGTGGTACCTGATAACCGCATGGAAACACCACACTTTAACGTTGTACGAATTCGTGAAGGTGAAGAGAGCAACGCGCTGAGCTACCTGTTACCACAAATTCACGAAGCGCAAGCGTTGGCTGAAGCGGAAGAGCAAGCCTCTGAGCGCCGTAAGCCGGCAACTGTGGTAGAAACACCAGCGTTGTCTGGTCTGAGTGCACCTGCAGAAACGCCGGTGGCCTTAGTAACCCCAGCGATCCAAACTCCGGTGGCGCCGGCTCCAATGCCACGCAAACCAGAAGCGGAAAAAACCTCCTTCATTGGCGGTATTGTGAAGTTCATCAAGGCTCTGTTCGGTGGCTCTTCTGCACAAGTAGAGCAAGAAAAAGCCGAGCCGGCGAAGAGCGAACAACGCGATCAACGTCGTAATCCGCGTAACAATCGTAACCGCGATGGCCGTCAGCCGCGTCGTGACCGTAACGATCGTAATGAGCGCGCTGAACGTGGTGAGCGTAATGAGCGTGGTGATCGCCCAGAGCGTACTGAGCGTAACGAACGCACTGAACGTCAGGACAACGACAACCGCCGTAACCGTCGTAATCAAGACGATCGCAACCGTCAGAGCGCCGATGACAAAGCACTGAACGAGCAGGACAAGTCTCAAGAGCGCCGCAAACCACGCGATAACCGTGAAGGCCGTGAAGACAACCAGCAGCAACCACGTCAAAACCGTGGTGAACGTCAGCAGCGTCGTCGTCAGGATGACAAGCGTCAATCCCAAGATGTGGTAGAAGCGAACGCAATAGCTGAAAATGCCGCTGCGAACGTTGAGGTCGCCGACGATGAGAAGCAGCAGCAAGTAGCACAGCGCCGTCAGCGCCGTCAGCTGCGTCGTAAAGTCCGTATTTCGGATAACGACAACGCTAACAACACCACTGAAAGCGTAAATGATGCTGCCGTTGCCACCGCGCCGGTTGCTGATGCAGCTATAGCACCTGTAGCACCAAACGCGCCAGCCGTAGACGTTAAGGTTGCGCCAGTGGCTACCGATACGGCGACTGCCGATGCTGCTGCAACAGATGTGGCAAACAATGCTGCAGATGCCGAGCAAGAGCGTAACTTCGAAGGTCATCGCCGTTCACGTCGTTCACCACGCCACCTGCGTGTGAGTGGTCAACGTCGTCGTCGCTATCGTGATGATCGCCGTAACGCGCAATCTCCAGTGCCATTGGAAATGGCGGTGTTCTCACCAGAACTGGCCAGCGGTAAAGTCTGGATCCAGTATCCAGTGCAGGTTGCTGAGCGTCAGGTTGAGCACAATCTGGCACCTGAAAATCCAGCGTTCGTACCAAACGAAGTGCTGCTGGAAAATCAGGCTGCGCAAGCTGCCGAACAGCAAGCCGCTGAGTCTGCTGCAATGGCCGAAACTGCAGCACCAGTAACAGAAGCGCCAGTGACTCAAGCGGTAGTAACTGAAGCCTCTGCTGCTGTCACGCAAGCTGTCGAAACACAAGCGGCTGTAACGCCTGTTGTCGAAAACGTGGTTAACACCGCCGTCGAGACCGCGGTTGCTCCAGCTGAAGCTGAAGTGCGCACAGCACCTCGCTCGGTACTGGTTGCGCCAGTGTTGTCTGCAGAGCCAGCGCCAGTGGACACAAGCCCTGTCGCATCTACAGCCACTGCGGCAGAAGTTGCTCCGGTTGCTCAGCCTACTGAAGCAGTTGCTCCAGCAAGCCGCACCGAGGAAAGCGCTATCACTGTGCCAGTCACTGCCGCGCCGGTTATCGACTCCGAGCCGGAAGTGCCAGCGATCATTGAAAAGCAGCCTGCGGCCACTCCAGTGGTTGAGACTGTGGTTGCCGAACCAGTGAGCGCACACCACGAAGCCGGTGAATGCGTTGTGCCTGCCGCTGTGTTGGAAGACGCTGTGATTGAGATCAATCCTGTTGATGCGGCAGTACGTGGTCATGCACGCGCCGGTATGACTAAGGCTCCTGCTCCGGCTTATACGCCGTCAGAGCCTGTAGTTAGCACTTGGGTTCGTCCTGCGTATGAGTTCAGCGGTCGTGGCGCTGCCGGTAGCCAAGCGGCTACTCATCACGCCAGCGCTGCCGCAGCTAAGCCGCAGTCAGTCGAGTAAGTGGTAGTTCCGGTTATCCCTTTTTATACAGGGATAACCGGTTTTACTGACCTTGTCTGTAGCTTGGAAGAACTTTCATCGGCTCGCTGTCAGTCAGATCTAATCATGACCAAAGCAACCGTAAGAAGCCGAGTCAAAAAAGCCGCATTTATGCGGCTTTTTTATTGGCTCAATGCCAGCGACTTATGTTTGAGCAAATTACGTTTGCTGCAATAAGCAATGTTTGAGACTAAGTAGCAACACCGGTAAAGATAACGATTTGGGATGTCGGCAAGCAATTTGAAGTGTCAGCTCCGGTGACTCATTACCATTTAGGCTCAGTAACGACACTTCCACCATCCGCTGCAACACGACATTCATAATCGGCGCAATACGCTGTGTATGAATGCCGGCTGGTAAGGTTAACTCACACTCCAACCACTCTGCGTGCACTTGTTCGCGATGAAAACCATGCAGATCCGCCCAATGCCATACGGCAGGCAAAATAATGCTGTGGCTGTGCCGGATCAGCTCGTATTCGCTCCGCTCCAGATCGATCACACTTGAGCAGGTTGGCGACTCCGCTAGCGTGTCATCGGCAGTGAGAAACTCATAAAACGGCAATTCATGCACCAAATTACTGTTCAGCGATACCAGCGATGAATTATAAATTTCCGCGACCTGACACAAGAGATCCAACACCTCTTGGCGACTGATATACTGCCGCTGCCAAGTGATAATCAGCTGTAAGTGCTCCGGCTCTACATGCACAAACAGTGTTCGCAATCCGGCCGATGAAGGTCGATGCAACCACGCAGGTAAGCCCTGCTCAAGTTCAATCAGCGGAATATCATGCCCACACAGACTAAGCTGCTCCAGTTGTAGGGGCAAAAAGTGGCGAAAAGCCTGATGGTAGGCTGCAATAAAGTGTTCGACATCCAAGTCGCCCAACAATACCCAACGCAGACTGTGCATCGGTATCAGGCTCGGATTGGAGATAACCGGTTGCTGTTCCGTCAGCATGGCTGAGACCCATCCTTAAATTTCATGTCAGCGCGAATGTCATGCCAGCGCATTAGTTTCGCAGAGAAACTTATTTCATATCAGTGCGTAATATTTCACCATAGCTACATTACACATCCGCGACACAGTTAGCAAAATATGCTGTATCGATGCAACAATCCCTTGAAATATTAAGGATTATAGATACACGCTAAACATGAACAAGATTAGGCAGGATAAATCGCCCCCAATACCGCCAACTGACTCGCCCCCGTCACCGCAGGCAAATTACCCGGTTGATGATGCATGCCACACCAAGCTAACCACGCAAAAGCCATCGCTTCCATATAATCAGGGTCTACGCCACGACTGGCCGTAGAAAGAACCGTGCTCGATGGTAGCAAGGCCTGTAACCGAGCCATTAAGAGAGGATTATGAACCCCGCCGCCGCACACGAGTACTTCCGACAAACCGCGATGCTGCAGCTGCTCGGCAATCGTCGCGGCGGTGAGCTCTGTCAGTGTAGCTTGCACATCGACAGCTGAGAGGTGTGCAAAAGCGTGCAACTTCGGTAACAACCAAGCAGGATTAAAGAGTTCGCGCCCCGTGCTCTTTGGCGCTGGCTGGCTAAAATAAGGCTCTTGCAACAAACACTGCAATAACGCCTCATTCACCTTCCCTTGCCGAGCAAATTCTGCATCACGGTCAAATGACTGGCCGGTATGCTGCATAACCCAGTAATCCAACAGCACGTTACCCGGGCCGGTATCAAATCCTAAGACGGGACCTTGTGGCTGTAACAAGGTAATGTTTGCCATACCGCCAATGTTCAGTACCGCTCGCGCGGAATGCGCGCCAAATAGCGCGGCATGAAAGGCCGGAACTAACGGCGCGCCTTGCCCACCGAATGCCACATCTTTACGGCGAAAATCGGCCACGGTGCAAATTCCGGTACGCGCCGCGATGATATTGGCATCCCCCAGCTGTAGGGTGAAAGGATACGGACCTTGAGGATCATGAAAAACGGTCTGCCCATGACTGCCAATGGCACGAATTTGTGCCGCCTCTACCCCACTCTTTGCCAGTAACTGCTGCACAGCATTGGCGAAAAAGGTGCCGAGACGCTGATCTAACTGACCGATAGCCACCAGCGTGGTGCTTTGCCCATGACAGACATCCAACACCGCTTGTTTAAGCGCGGCGGGCATCGGCAAAAAATCATTGGCCAGCAACGTCACTTGCTGACCATCGGTTTCAATCAAGACACTATCCACACCATCAAGACTGGTGCCTGACATCAGGCCAATATACTTTTCCATCACTGACTCCGCCTGACCTGCTTGCATACCGTTGTTCGGGTTGTAGATTATGGTTTAAAAAAATAGATGGTTTAAGAAACATTGGCTAAGAACGCTCAACTCAGAGCTCACTCAGCGCTTTTTTCTCACTGTCAGACAGTTTGTCGCTGCTTTGCAGCCTATCGAGCAATCGCTGTTTGTTCGCCCGCAATTGCTGTTTGAGGACATTGGCCGCATCGATGCGATAGCGCAAATCATTAAAGCTGCCATATACCTGCAGTGGAATGCTCAATTGCGACCACTCTGGCCCTAAATCTAAGCGGTTATTAATCTGCAACTGGCACTGCTTAGCCGCCCAATCCAGTGTACCGGTAGCATTCAACAGCAGTTTGTCATCCTGCGCATTCAGGCGCGCGATTTTGATCTGCCCATTTTGCAAATTCAGATCTGCCAGTAAACGGTTAAGGTGGGTCGTGTAAGCCACTGGCTGGCCGGAAAACTGTTTACCACGTAACCGCTCAACAGTACTGCTTAGCAGATAAGATAGATTGATGCCGTCAAACGAGACATCCGAGGCCTGGAGAGTCAAAAAACCATGGCTGGTCTGCAGACTTGGCCAACCACTGAACTGCCAGCGGCCACTCGCGTTAAACATGCCACTGGCGTTAAATCCGGTATTCAGCCATGCCATCACCGATGATACCGGCATACTGCGGATCACCGGATTGAGAGAAAACTGCGTCGGCTCTGACAGCAGATTGATGCGTCCGGTTGCGCTAACATCGCCGCCCAACCCCTGCATACTAAATTGATCGATATCGACCACGCCTTGTTGGACGGTAGCATCCAGTGACACTTGCTGGAATGGCTGCTGCCGCCAGCGGATCTGCTGAATCCGCAACGTGACAAAACCGTCGACCTGATACAGATCGCGCAATGAACGCTCAGTCTTCTCTGCCGATAAGTCCGCTGGCGCAGCTGACATCACCTCGGCATCATCGGAGCTCTCGGCTGTCTGCGAGGCTATCGCAGGGTTATCCGGCTGATGACTGGTTGATGTTATTCGGGATGCGGTTTTATCGCCAGACAGAGACAGCTCACGCCACAACGGTAGCACCTCATCCAAATCCAGATATGGGCTATTCAGATTGATATCCACAAAGCCCGGCACTGGGCGAGATTTCAAAATGAGCTCACCGCCCAATTTGACGATCGGTGAATCAATACTGATGTTACTGAGCGCCAATCGCCCTTCACGGCGATCCAGCAGTACGCTAAAGCGGCTATCAATCAGCTGCGGCTCGCGCTCAGGTTGCTGCTTGGATTGCAGGCTCAAACGCAGTTGGTTTTCAGTCAGACTCAGAACACTGATATCGTGATTGAGGCTCAGTTGCCCTTGGTAACTGAGCTGAATCAGATCGTTTGGCAGATGAATTTCGGAGGTGATCTCAATCGGATAACGCCCTTTGACAGGCTCGCTCAACATCATATTCAGATGTTCGAAATCGACCTGATGCTCGCCTTTGCGCCAGATCAGTTTGCCGTCATTAATGCGAATGCTGCGTAACGAGACCTGCCAGCCATCGTGGCGCTCCGGCACGGCAGATTTGGATGCGGGAGTTTCCGTATTAGAGCCAGATATGCTCAGCAAGCCGTCATCGCTATTTTCTGATGAGGCGCTATTGGAAGTGTCAGCCGCATCGGCTACCGGCTCGAGCAGCGCGTCCCAGTTACTGACGCCGTTGGCGGCCACTTCAATCGCGGTTTCTGCTTGATCGAATTGCACACGTTTGATGACCAAATCTTTGGTCAACAAAGCCGGTAAGCTGATATGCAGTGAAAGTTTTTTCGCTTGTAGGATGTAAGGGTCACGATAGCCTGCAGGACTGCTAAGACGAGTCTCCCCCGCTTCCAGTTGCAGGCCATGATAAAACCCCCAGCGCAGAGGGCCGTCGATGTGTAACGTCTGGCCGGTACGGACTTTGACCTTATCGACCAGTAGCGTCTTTAATGCCCGAGTATCAATGGACAATATCAGCAGTGCTATGCCTAACCCAAAAACGGCGATAACACCGGCCACTAACGCCAGCTTTCTCATCCTTGCTCCGCGCTGCTCTGAGATTAAATATACTGAGATTAAAGTTACAAATTCAGGGTATCAATCTTTATCGATACGGCTCGCGACCGCACCTTGCTGGCCTTTGTATTTGGCATCAGCACGGCTGTTATATGGACGCGCAGCAGGGCCAGTCAATGGCTCGAAGCTCAGGGCTCCAATCAACATTTTAGGACGCAGCGCCAGCGGCAATTTACCGGAGTTGTAGAACTCCAACACAATACGCCCCTGCCAACCCGGATCGATACGATGGGCGGTCACGTGTACCATCAATCCCAGACGGGCCAGCGATGAACGACCATCTAACCAGCCTACCACATCATCCGGTAAAGTAACCGACTCATGGGTAACGGCGAGAGCCAGCTCACCTGGGTGCAGGAAAAAGGGTTCATTTTCTTCCAGCACAATCTCGTCGCTCATCACACGTTCAAGAGCGGCGGTGACTTCATCTTTCGGCCCACTCAGATCGATAAACGCCGCCGTATGATCCCGGAATACGCGAAATTTATTGCCCAAACGGACATCCACGGTGGCCCCGTTAATGCGCTCAACTGGCGGACGTGGTTCTATCTGGATCCGCCCGGCATCCAACGCGGCTTCAATATCGGTATCACATAAACGCATGGTTGATCTTCTCCAAACTGGGCTGCCTTTTACAGCGGTTTCCTTTAAAAAACAGGCTGGTAGAACCAGCCTGTTTTTAAGCAACGTATCGACATGTCTAATGCGGTTTCTAACGCGATAACCTCGATACCGTTGCCGCGCACTATCTTGTTATCACCGTCAGGCTTAGTCGCTCAACATCTGAGTGATTTTGGCCTTGAGAATATCGATCGCAATCCGGTTTTTGCCGCCACGCGGTACAATGATGTCAGCGTACTGCTTGGATGGCTCGATAAATTGCAAGAACATTGGACGCACGGTTTTCTGATACTGCTCGAGAACCGATTCCATCGTCCGGCCACGCTCAGTTACGTCACGCTTCACACGGCGCAGTAGACAGATATCCAACGGTGTATCGATGAAAATCGAGGCATGCATTTCGCCGCGCAGGCGTGCATCCGTCAACAACAGAATCCCTTCCAGAATAATGACCTTCTTCGGCTCGAAGTGGATAGTTTCCTGCTTACGGGTATGTTCAACATAGCTGTACTGAGGAATTTCTACCGCTTCGCCGCGCTGTAACATCTGCAAATGCTGCAGCAGCAAATCGTGGTCCATGGCTTTTGGGTGGTCATAGTTGGTCTTGACCCGCTCTTCCATGGCCAGATGGCTCTGATCTTTGTAATAGCAGTCTTCAGAGATCACGCCGATCTGAGCGTCTCCCAGCTGTTCGCACAGCTCACGGTAAATAGTGCTAGCAATAAGACTCTTACCTGACGCCGAAGCGCCCGCAATACCGATGATGAGACACTGCTGAGATTGTTCTGTCATATGAAAAGCTCTGATTACTCTGGTGGCGTGAAAATAAACCTTATGATTATAAGAAATTTGACCCTTATCACGCCAGCGTTGTTTTTAACTTATGTTACGAACTGCAATCTCTGTGGCGATTGATTCGCCAGACCAGTACATTTTGGCGGCAATTTTGGCGGCCAACTGGCGATAAATCAGAGCAAACTCGCTTTCCGGCGCGGCCACGACGGTTGGAGTGCCGTTATCCAAATCTTCCCGCAAGCGAATATGCAGTGGAATTTGCGCCAGCAGTTCAGCGTGATATTTCTCCGCTAAGCGTGCCGCGCCGCCGGTACCGAAAATCGCTTCATGGTGACCACACTGGCTGCAAATATGCATGCTCATGTTTTCCACCAAACCGAGCACCGGCACATGCACTTTTTCAAACATGGCGATGCCTTTGGCCGCATCCAGCAAGGCCACATCTTGCGGCGTTGTCACCACCAGTGCTGCGGTTACCGGTGTTTGCTGAGACAAGGTCAGCTGAATATCCCCGGTACCCGGCGGCATATCGATCACCAGATAATCCAGATCTGGCCACCAGGTTTCATTAAGCAATTGCCCCAGCGCACGGCTAGCCATCGGCCCACGCCAAATCGTGGCACTATCTTGATCGACCAAATAACCGATAGAGTTCGCCACAATACCGTGCGCACTGACCGGCACCATATGCTGACCATCGGGTGAGGTTGGACGCTGATCTTCACTGCCGAGCATCAAGGGAATCGATGGGCCGTAGATATCCGCATCCAACAAACCGACTTTGGCGCCTTCGGCGGCCAGCGCCAATGCCAGATTGACGGAGGTGCTGGATTTGCCCACCCCGCCCTTACCGGAGCTCACCGCGATGATATTTTTGACACCTTTAACGCCTGGCTGCTCATTCGCACGTTTCAAGGTCGCAATTTGGTATTCCAGTACCCAGCGCACCTGACGCACGTCAGGTAATTGCAGCAACGCCGCATCAATGGCTTGTTGCAGGGCAATAAAGCCACTTTGCCACGCAAACGGCATTTGTAAGCGCACGGTCAGCTCGCCGCGACGCAATGAGGCTTGCTTAAGTGCATTCAAGGTGCTGAGTGGTTGTTGCAGTGTTGGGTGAGAAAAGCCATCCAACAGCGGTAATACTTGCGCACTCAGATCAGTTTCGGAGCTAAAAAGTGATTTGAGACCCATCCCGTGTTCTCCTTTTTTGTTTGTCCGCTATCCCTGTAGGCCGTAATGGCGTGTGGTGTGCTCGCGTGGTTTGAAGCCACGCATCGACACCGTCATGACCACAAGGGATCGTCGGATCGGGTTTTGTTCTCATGACCGCCCAAGGTTGGGCGAATTTGACCGGCAAATCAACCCCATTGATTGCAGGGTGGTAGCGGTGTGCCGGATGATGGGGTAACATCACGGGATCCGTAAATCCAATGACAAGACAGCAGAACTAACCATTATGTCTCAAGATGCTAAGGCTCCTTCAGCGAGAAAACTTCTGGTAACGTGCGCTCTGCCGTACGCTAACGGCTCTATCCACCTCGGCCATATGCTGGAACACATTCAGGCAGATATCTGGGTTCGTTTCCAGCGCATGCGCGGCCATGAGGCTTATTTTGTCTGCGCCGATGACGCGCACGGCACGCCTATCATGCTGAAAGCCCAGCAGATGGGGATTGCACCGGAGCAGATGATTGCTGATGTGAGCGCCGAGCATCAGGCCGATTTCGCGGGCTTCAATATCAGCTTCGATAACTACCACTCTACGCACAGCGATGAAAACCGTGAATTGGCTAGCCTGATTTATGGCCGCCTGAAAGAGAACGGTTTTATCAAGAGTCGCACTATTTCCCAGCTGTTCGACCCAGAAAAGAGCATGTTCTTGCCTGATCGCTTCGTAAAAGGCACTTGTCCGAAGTGTAAAGCTGAAGATCAGTATGGCGATAACTGCGAAGTGTGTGGTGCAACCTACAGCCCAACCGAGCTGATTAACCCACGCTCAGCGGTATCCGGTGCCACTCCGGTGATGAAGGAAACCGAACACTTCTTCTTCGACTTGCCCTCTTTTGAAGGCATGCTGAAGGCGTGGATCCGTTCTGGCTCCCTGCAAGATGAAGTGGCGAACAAGATGCAGGAATGGTTTGAGTCTGGCCTGCAGCAGTGGGATATCACCCGTGATGCGCCATACTTCGGCTTCGAAATTCCTGATGCACCGGGCAAATATTTCTACGTTTGGCTGGATGCGCCAATCGGCTACATGGGTTCATTCAAGAATCTGTGTGACAAGCGTGGCGACATCAACTTTGATGATTTCTGGAAAACCGATTCTGAGGCCGAGCTGTATCACTTCATCGGCAAAGACATCGTGTACTTCCACAGTCTGTTCTGGCCAGCAATGCTGGACGGCAGCCAATTCCGCAAGCCGACCAACGTCTTCGTGCACGGTTATGTGACCGTAAACGGAGCCAAGATGTCTAAGTCACGCGGCACCTTTATCAAAGCTGGTACTTACCTCAAGCACTTAGACCCAGATTGCCTGCGTTACTACTACGCCGCCAAGCTGTCTGCTCGTATCGACGATCTGGATTTGAATCTGGATGACTTCGTACAGCGTGTGAACGCCGATATCGTGAATAAGCTGGTTAACTTGGCTTCCCGTAACGCCGGTTTCATCACTAAGCGTTTTGACGGCAAGCTGGCCGACACGCTGGCTGATGCCGCGCTGTATCAGGAATTTACCGCTGCCGCTGAGCTGATTGCCCAAGCCTACGAGAGCCGCGAATACGGTAAAGCCATTCGTGAAATCATGGCGCTGGCTGACAAAGCTAACCGCTATGTTGACGAACAAGCTCCGTGGGTAGTGGCGAAGCAAGAAGGCCGTGATGCCGACCTGCAAGCCATCTGCTCAATGGGTATCAATCTGTTCCGTGTGCTGATGACTTACCTCAAGCCAGTCATGCCACGGCTGAGCGAGCGCGCGGAAGCGTTCTTAAACAGCCAACTGACATGGGATGCGATCGCCACGCCACTGCTGGGCCATCAGGTCAATCCATTCAAAGCACTGTTCAGCCGTATCGATACGGACAAAGTGAATGCCATGATTGAAGAGTCCAAAGAAGAGGCTGCAGCGGCTATGCCAGCGAAAGAGCCAACTGAACTGGATAAAAACCCAATCAGCGACACCATCAGCATTGATGACTTCAGCAAAGTGGATCTGCGTGTTGCACTGATTGCGAAAGCAGAATCTGTGCCTGAAGCCGACAAACTGGTTAAGCTGACGCTGGATCTGGGCGGTGAAACCCGTCAGGTATTTGCCGGTATCAAAGCCGCGTACAAGCCAGAAGATCTGGAAGGCCGTATGACCGTGATGGTCGCTAACTTAGCGCCACGTAAGATGCGCTTCGGGCTGTCTGAAGGGATGGTTCTGGCTGCCGGTGCCGGTGGTAGCGATCTGTTCATCCTGAGCCCAGATAGCGGTGCCAAACCAGGCCAGCGCGTTAAGTAATCGGCTGTTAAACTAAGCTGTTAATTAAGTAACGCTGAACAAAAAAGAGCACGCATTGCGTGCTCTTTTTATTGGTGTGGATTGCATATCGCTTTTTTATAGCGTCACCACATTTTGTGGCTTACGCGCCACATAGGCTTCGATATTGTGTACCACCTGCGCCAACACTTCACGAATTGCCGAATCTGACGCCCACGCCACATGCGGCGTGATCAGTAAGTTGTTACGCTGCGCGGCAGCCACGAGCAGTGGATGATCCGCTTTCGGCGGCTCTTCGCTAAGCACATCCAAAGCCGCACCACCTAAGTGACCGCTGTCCAGCGCCCGTAGTAACGCCGCTTCGTCTACCAACGCACCTCGGCCGGTATTGATTAAGAGCGCCCCCGCCTTCATCGCACTGAGCGTCTTATCATTCATTAACTTGGCGGTTTGTTCGGTAAGCGGACAATGCAATGACAACACATCCGCCTGTGCCAGCACATCGCTAAACGCGGTGTAACCTTCACGCACGAACTCAGCATCTGGCCGCTCGGCATACAGCACCTGCATGCCCACCGCATGCGCTAACGCGCCGGTTGCGCGCCCTAAAGAGCCTCGCCCCACAATCCCTAATGTGCTGCCACGCACATCGGTGATCGGATAGTTAAACGCACAAAACTGACGACTGCTCGCCCAACGTTTTTGCTTCTGATCGGCAATCCAACCTGCCAAATTGCGCTTCAGGGCAAAAATGAAGCTCAGCACATGTTCAGGCACGGTCACTTGCGCATAGTCACGCACATTGCACACCGTAATACCGTGCGCACTAGCGGCGGCCAAATCGATATTGTTTACGCCGGTAGCAGAAATGGCCACCATCTTCAGGCGCGGCGCTAAAGACAATGCCTCGGCATCCAGCATCACTTTATTGGTGATGATGATATCCGCATCGCCGATACGCTCGGGTAATTTGCTTTTAGGGGTATAGGAGTACTCATGCCACTGATGAGGCACTGCCGGACGAGGGATTTCAATATCGGCAGGGAAGGTTTCACGATCCAGAAAAACAATATTCAGCATGATGTTCAGCCATGATGGGGTGTGATCGCTAATCAGCGAGAAACAACCGTGCTAGCTGTTTCTCGCTGATGCCATGGAGCCTATCCTAATCGGCTAAATGCTGACTCTCGATACTGGAGTATCCACAATAGGATAGGCGCATAATGTGGCGATCAAATCACAGTTGACTCAACTTGCAAATATCGCGGTGTTCAGTTTGCGCTGCCGAGCAAAAATAACCGGCGACGCTGCAGATCCATCCCCTCTTCGGACACGGGGAACAGCTGACGAATCACCTCTTCCCCCGTGGCTCTGGCCGCCATATGACTTTCAAACAAGCGCATGTCTGAAAAAAGCGAGCTTTGCCAAAATGCGCCGGTCACCCCGACCGAGGAGGCCACAAACGGGAACCAACCTTGTGGCAAAGGATACTGCGACTCACTGCCTTTGCTGGCGTGAATACAACCCGCTTCACACGCGGGGATCAACAGCAGGTTCATGCTCCAAGGCGTCAGCATCATTCCACGCCAGAAATGCTGCCAGCGACCAACACCAATCAGCTCAATTTGAATCTGCCGATTAATAAATGGGATATCCTGCATCGATTTTTCATAAACCTGTCGGTATGCCTGCTCAAAAATACTGGCAGGGTTGGATTCATACCATCGCAGATTTTCATCATATACAGAGCGGTGTTCCGGACGACATAACTGTGCTTGGCTTTGCTTACCCAGTTCCTGAAACATGATCACTCCTTAAACTTGGTCCACCTCGGGTTATTCCTGCAACAAAAGAAACTGTGATTTAGGATTGTCACATTCCGGGCAACACCAGTGCTCAGGGAGTGCGCTAAACGCGGTCCCAGGAGGGATTTGCCAGACTGGGTCACCCCGCTCAGGGTGATACACCCAACCACAAATCTTGCACTCCAGCTGCGCGGAAGGCGTTAGCGCCTTGCGGTAACTGCCCTCAAACATGTGTCAGCTCCTTAAACCACAGATATGTATCACGCAGACGCTGGGCAGAATCTTCAATATCCTCCACCGACGCCAGTGCGACCTCTGGTATACAGCTCACTTCATATGTTTCCAGCAAAATGCCTTTTAATCCGTTCAAACAACGAATGTTCCAGACATTTTTCAGTCCGGTGGAAACAATCAAACTTTCTCCGTAGCCACGCGTACGGATGCGCACGTTACCTTGTCCAGCGGTGTCAGCCAAGAAGCTGCGATCATCATCGGTCAACGGTAAAGACGTCAGATTAATCACATGAGCCGGCTGTGGCGCTTTCCCTGCTTGGGATAACAGCTCATGGGCCAACGGCAACGCATTCATCAACTGACGCTGTCCAATCGGCGGCAATAACGCCGACTCGTGCGCATAAAGTTGCGCATGATAACAGACACAGGCCGGAATGGGACAAATCTCAATGCGATCGGCCACTCTCTGACCATGCTGGATTTCCCACACGCGCCAAAATCCACAAAAGATGGACTCCTGAATCTGGATTTCGGTCGCTTCATCCACCTGCACAACGATGGAAACTTCCCCTTCCCCGAGTAACACATCAAGAAAATGGCGGTTGTTATCATCCAGCGCCGTGACATCTGCCACAGGATAATGCACCGGATCGCCCTGATAATCTGTGCACTTGCCCAGCAAATATTCAATTAGTTGCAGAGCCTCTGTCACGTTGTGGTACTGCTCTAACGTTGCCATTGGCGGTTCGCTCGCTACCCCCACCGTAATCGGCAACGGGTTCATGGCAAAATCCGGATCATCTGGCTGGGAGCCTGGCCCGAGCAGGTGAAAATAGGTGTTGTCAGACATGTGAGATGTTTCCAATCTGAATGATGTCTTGCGCTGCTGGCTGTAGCAGCGCATGAAATTGATGGATGATCTCGCCCCAACCATGTACGCCGCACACTGCGCCCAGATAATGCCCGCGCGCAAAGACCAGCACGGCAGGACGCTTGAGGATCTGATACTGATCCGAGAGCAATTCGCTGTTTTCCAAATCGGCAGTGGCAATTTGCCAATTAAGGTGAGCAAACTCCGCCAACACTTCCGGAATGATCACGACGTTGTCTGACACTTCCGGTACAGTCACCGGATCGGTGCTCAACAGCACCGCAACATACTCCTGACCTGCCACCCATGCATTGAGTGAATCGGCCGTGATCGGATGCATGCCGCGCTGCATCATGCGCTGCCATAAGGTGGTAAAACGCGTTAACGCCGCCTCAGAGTAACGCATGCTTACGCTCCTCGTTCAGGGCGGTTTGAGGCTCAGCTTGCGGCGCTTGATACGGCGGCAAGCTGTATTGACGCGGACGCTCGCCTTCGTATTTTTCCATCGCTAAGCTGGCATCATTCAAGCGGCGCTGCGTGCTGGCCGGTTTGACCGGCACTTGCCAACGCGCTAACCAACCTAGTGCTTGTTGCACCGCGGGTTCCAGTTGCGCCTTGACCGGCTCGGTCAAGCTACCACCGTAGTCATCCAGCAATACCGGCTGTACGCCAATTAGCACCACATGCTCTGGATAGGTATCTTTGATTTCCGCCAGCGCCAACACTTCCGAGAAGCTGCTTTGGTGCAAACTCATTTTCTTGGCGCTGAGATAGGCTGGGATCGCCCGACCTTCGTAGGTGTGCAACGAGGCCGGCTCATGGCCAAAATCAATGGCATCCAAGATGATGAGATGCGTGGCTCTGGCCACGTATTGCAGCAGGTTATAACCTTGCGTACCGCCGTCGACCACTTCCACATAGTCAGGCAAATCATACTCGGCATAAATTTTCTCTGCCGCCCGCACGCCGAATCCTTCATCGGCCCACAGAATGTTGCCCAGCCCCATAATCACAACCTGTTGCTGTGTCGTCATTCTGGATTTCCCTGTTTATCGGTTTTATTTTTTGTTGTGGCTGCTGCTTTGGATTCCGCAATATCTGACTGCGTTACCTGCATTTTGGCTACCTGGATTTTGCGGCGTTTAACTTTCGGCGAGCGATAGCCGTTCACCATGGTGGAGATCATGGTGTCGTTAGACATGATGTCTTCGCGAATGGCCAGATAGACGTGACCTAAGATAAACACACAGATCATCCACATACCTAAACGGTGCCAGCTGTGAATATCAATCGAGTTGCCGCCGGTCCAGTAGAAGAATTCCACCACCGCGCGAAACGGTTTGAAAATCGCATACTGAGTGTTTTCGCTGTACAGCGCCAAACCGGTCAACGCCATATAAATCGACAGCAAGATATAGCCAAACATGGCAGTTTGCGCGATCGGGTTATGGCCAATGGTCGAATGCGGTTTTTTCTCTAAAAACAGGTACCAGCGCACTTCGTAGAAGAAGCGATGCCACCAATCTTTTTCCCACACATGCGGCACAAACAGCTCACGGGAGTATTTGTTCCCGACAAACGCCCAGTAGATCCGAAACAGCAAACCGACAATAAACACTAATCCAGCCGCAAAATGCGCAAACCGGATGTAACCCATGTAAAACAGATAGGTCGCTTCCCCCTGTACGGACGGCAGAGGCTTGCCAATCCAGTAACCGGTCGGGATCAGCACCATCATGCACAGCACCATCCCCCAGTGCCAAATACGCACTGGGGCTTCAAAGACATAATGGCTCTGTACTTCAGCCGGCAAAGTCACCTCAACCGACTGCGCTGCTGCCCCTTCCCTGTTCTGTAGCGGCACGGAAGCTTCTTTTTCATGTTGCATGACAGACTCCTTCGCGTGATTGGCGATGATCAGCTGATTTTGACGCTGACCAGCTCGCTGCCATCGTCACCCAAAACGTGGGTAGAACAGGCCAGACACGGGTCGAAACTGTGCAAGGTGCGCAGGATCTCCAGTGGCTGCTCCGGAATGGCCATTTTGGTCCCAAGCAGCGCTGCCTCATACGGGCCAATCTGACCTTTCGGGTCACGCGGACTGCCGTTCCAGGTGGTCGGCACAACGCACTGATACAAGTCCACTTTCTCATCTTTGATGATGGTCCAGTGCCCTAACGCACCGCGTGGCGCTTCGGTAAAGCCCAAACCACGGGCTTGGCGTGGCCAGGTAGACGGCTCCCACTTACTGGTATTGGCAGTGGCAAAATCGCCGTTTTTCAGGTTGGTGATCAGCTTGTCGAAGAAGTATTGCAGTTTACCGGCCGCCCACTGCGCTTCATGGGCACGGCACAAAATCCGTCCCAGTGTTGATTGCATGCCAGACAGCGGCATTTTCAATGCTGACAACATGCGATCGACAGACTCTACAGTCGCGGCATCTTTCTTGTGATAGCCAATCAAGGTACGCGCCAATGGGCCCACTTCCATTGGATGACCACGCCAGCGCGGCGCTTTGATCCACGAATAACGGGCTTGTTCGTCCAGCTGCAAGATATTGGTATCAGTGCCTTTCGCCGCGCCAACGTTGAAGTATGGGTCAGTCAGACCATCAAATGGGTGACGCCCTTTGTGGTCATCCGGATATTGGTACCATGAGTGATCCACAAATTCCTGCACCTGCTCTGGATCGTACAGGTCAACCGGCAAGATATTGTTGAAGTCACCGTTGATCACCGCGCCGCGCGGCAGTAACAAGCTGCTATCACCAAAGTCATTAGCAATATCGGGGAACGCCCCGTAACTGAGTACCGATTGGTTGGATAAGCCGGTGCCTATTTTTGACCAATCTTTGTAGAAATGACCAATCGCCAGCGCATCAGGCATCAACACCTGATTGATAAATTCAGAGGTGCGAGTGATCACCGATTGCACCAGATTCAAACGCTCCATATTCACCGCGCCGACCGCACCACTGTCATCGATGTTAATCGCGCACGGCATCCCGCCTACAATCCAGTTCGGGTGCGGGTTTTTACCGCCAAATACGGCGTGAATTTTCACAATTTCTTTTTGGAAATCGAGCGCTTCTAGATAGTGGGCAAAGCCCATCAGGTTTGCTTCCGGTGGCATCTTGTATTCTGGGTTGCCCCAGTAGCCATTACGAAAGATCCCAAGCTGTCCAGATTCGACAAAACGCTTCAGGCGATTTTGCACATCAAAGAAGTAACCAGGGGACGACATCGGCCAAGAGGAAAGACTTTGCGCTAACTCGGAGGTTTTCTTCGGATCGGCTTTCAGCGCAGAAATAACATCAATCCAATCCATCCCCGCCAGCTGATAGAAGTGCACCAAGTGGTCGTGACACCACAGGGTAGCCAGCATGATGTTACGGATGACGTTGGCGTTATCCGGCACATTGATTTTGAGCGCATCTTCAACCGCATACACCGAAGCCAACGCGTGCACGCCGGTACATACGCCACAAATCCGCTCAATGAACGCCCATGCATCCCGCGGGTCACGGCCTTGCAAAATGATTTCCAGACCACGGAACATGGTGCCGCAAGACACCGCATTGGTGATCACATTATTGCTGTCGATATTCACTTCGCAGCGCATGTGGCCTTCAATACGGGTGATAGGGTCAACCACCAGCCGACGACCGGCATTGCTTAAGGTGAAACCCTGAGTCTGATATTCATAGGACATGCTGTGCTTCCTTATTCTTTATCCTGATTGTCAACGCTGTCCGATGACGATTTATTACGCATGGTTTGTTTAACAGCACTGATCGCCGCATGAGCCGCTACACCGGCACCGGCTACGCCCAACACGCCCAGACCAATCTTGTCGGCATTTTCGTGGATCCCAAATTGCGGGATATCCACTACGCGATCATAGAAGGAGCCGCGATCCCAGAAGCCATTTTCGGCGCACCCCAAGCAACCGTGACCGGATTGGATCGGGAAGGACACGCCGTTATTCCAACGGGTAGACGAACAGGCGTTATACGTGGTTGGCCCTTTACAGCCCATCTTGTACAGGCAATAGCCTTTGCGCGCGGCATCATCGTCCCATGATTGCACGAACTCACCGGCGTCAAAGTGGGCCCGGCGATAGCATTTATCGTGAATACGCTGACCATAGAACATCAGTGGACGCCCCATGCGATCGACATCCGGCAGACGGTCAAACGTCACCATGTAAGTAATGATGGCGCTCATCACGTCAGGAATCGGTGGGCAGCCCGGCACCTTGATGATGGGTTTATCGTGGATCACTTTATCAATCGGCGTGGCTTGGGTTGGATTAGGTCGCGCGGCCTGCACGCAGCCCCATGATGCGCAGGTGCCCCAAGCAATAATCGCCTTAGCACCCGCCGCCGCAGTTTTGAGTTTCTCGATAAACGGTTTACCGCCGCTAATGCAGAACATGCCGTTAGCGCCCAGAGGTGGGTTACCTTCCACGGCCAGAATGTACTCGCCGTGGTGTTTTTCCATCAGCTCTTGCAGCAAGCTTTCTGCCTGTGCACCGGCAGCGGCCATTAAGGTGTCGTCATAATCCAGTGAGATCAGCGACAGAATCACGTCTTTGGCGAGGGGGTGCGCTGAGCGGATAAACGCCTCGGTACAGCACGTACATTCCAGACCGTGGATCCAGATAACCGGAACGCGCGGTTTATTTTCCAGTGCGTAGGCAATCTTAGGCGCAAAGCCGGAGCCAAGTCCGAGCGTGGTGGCAGCCAAGCTGCAAAATTTAAGAAAGCTGCGGCGGCTTACACCCTGCCGGCGCATGGCCTGATAGAAGGTTTCTTCTGTTTTATAACCTGAAGATAATGTGGCCGGCATGCGACCCTCCAACTATTTTGTGGGTTCGATGGGAATATTAACCATAAATATCAGAGGGGAATTATCTTGCGCGTGACCTGCATCACTGTATTACATTTCTTTGCATTTAAGTGATATAAGTTATTTTATTTTTATAAAAAGAAAATAAATGCTTACCAAGAGATACAGGCAAGCATTTAATAATGATTGAATATTTATTCGAAGCAGTGTTTAACTAAGTTCATTCTCTAACCACTGCGTGAACTGTTGCAGCTCAGTGCTATGGCTTGGAAATTGTGCGTTCAAGCTCGCCAAACGCTGCGTCACTTCAGCATGGTTGTAGATACAACCCACTAAACACGTCTCTACCGCTTCAATCAGCTCCGGATACAGGCTATCGGTATAGCTTTTTACCTGACTAATATGGCCTTTATGCACATCAAAATGCAGCTCTACGCCACCCCAATCAAAACGCTGCTCAAGCAAATGGGTAAACTCGGGGGCTTTGCCAAAATTCCATTCCCAACTTTTTTGAATAGCATATTGCTCAGCAAACTTTGGTAAGTCTGGCATATTTTCTGGCGAGATATATTCAACGATTGGCATAGCAGTGTCATCCGAAGAATAATACGCAATAAAAGCATGCTGAATGGCTTCACATATTATTTCATGGTCAATATCGGCACGAATTTCATTTAAATTCGCGACACGAGAACGCACCGAGGCAATCCCTTTACTGGCTAATTTTTTCGGATCCGGATTAAGATAATTGGCTAAACGCGATAAATCTGCACTGAGCAATAACGTGCCATGATGAAATCCGCGATCTGGCGTTTCACGATAGGCTGAACCGGAAATTTTGCGTTCACCCTGTTCAGTCTGAACAATTAAATCATTGCGGCCAGAGGCACTGGCGTTAATGCCTAGCGAGGCCAACGCGCGCAAAATAATGGCGGTCGATACGCTTTTATCATAACCCGGTTTACCAGCCATGAACGTGAAATTAGTGTTCCCCAGATCGTGGAATACTGCGCCGCCGCCGCTTTGCCGGCGCGCCAGCTTCACCTGATCGGCTTCCATACGCCGCGTATTGCACTCTTTCCACGGGTTTTGTCCACGCCCAATCACTACCGTATCGGCGTTACGCCACAGATACAGCACCTTCTGATTTGCCGGCATCTGCCGAAAAATGCACTCTTCAACCGCCAGATTAAACCAAGGGTCCGTAGACGCTGAAATAAAGATCCGCAATTGTTCAGTCATGTCTGTTCTTCTGTCGAAATAAGTCCGTGATTACACCCGCGCTATTATGACAGCCGTGTGACTCCGATGTCTCAATCTCGGCCATCAGAAACACAAAAACCACCGCAAGCGGTGGTTTTTATTCGATGAAGCGATTCTATCTGCCGTGGATCACTCCAGCTCTTGCGAGCCGCCACCGCTGACTGTCAGCACTTGACCGCTGATCCAAGAGGACGCTGGCGATGCTAAAAACAGCGCTGCATAGGCGATATCCGTTGGCAAGCCCAAACGGCCAAGCGGCGTGTGCTTGAGCATCTGGAACTCGACTTCTTCGGTCAACACAGTCGACAGCGCATGAGTACGGATCGCACCCGGTGCTATGGCGTTAACTCGAATTCCGTGCGCGCCCAGATCAAACGCGATATTGCGAGTCAGATGGTTAACCGCAGCTTTAGAGGACGCATAAGACGCCATATTGCTGTTGCAGTTTTCACCGGCCATGGAGCTGATATTCACAATAGCGCCACTGCCGTTATCCGCCATGTGCGGCGCACACAGCTGACTCAAGCGAAACGCCGAATACACATTCAGCTTGTATGCCCATTCAAACTCTTGCATGGACATTTCAAACGGCTTTGGCCCACCGCCACCGGCGTTGTTGACCAAAATGCTCAGCTTGCCCCATGTAGACAAAGCACAATCAACCAGCGCTTGCAGTGAAGACTCATCCGTCACATCACACGCAATCGCGACAGCCTGACCACCGGCACGACAAATCTCGTCGGCCGTGGCCTGTGCAGCGTTCAGGTCACGGTCAGACACCACAACCGCTGCACCGGCGTCAGCAAATACGGTCGCAATAGAGTGCCCAATCCCTGCTCCGGCACCGGTCACGATGGCGACATCCCCTTCCAACCGGAAAATTTCTTCTATTGGCATACGCTTTTCACTCAGTTATTCGTGTACAGAAGGAAATAGTAGAATGCGCGCCCTCATCCCTATTAGGCCGAAGATGCGCATTCATTCGGTGATACCGGTTAGGATTGACCGGCTGCGATCTGAGTCACCTCACGGGCAATCGCGGCGGCTTGTTGCTGCCAACCTGCGCCCATTACTCGCACCATCTCTGGATAACCATCCGCATTTTGTGGCAATACCAGCTCGAAATTCTTCTGCCAGCGCTGGCTACCGTGCGTCAGTAACCAGCGACCACTGATCACCACCTTGCCATCGTAGCGCCCTTGGAAGCGCTCGACTTGGGTATTCAACTGCCAGTCATTGGCACTGGCCGAGATTGGCGTAACCTGCCAGCCCGGCAGGTCATGGGTCAGGTTCGCGGTCAGTGTTCGCGTTAACTGCGAACCGAGGTTATCCACCCATTGGTTTTGCTGCGTCAGTACCATTTCCACATCATTGGTCTGATACGCCAGCCCCGTACCTGACAGGTAATCGGCGACAGACACCGGATTAACCACCAGCACTTGCTGCTGCTGCGCAACCTGAGTGACTGCCGGCTGCGCCGGCAGTTGGTAATAAGAGACACCGGAAGTACTGCTGCATGCAGCCAGCAATAACGTACTGGCTAAAATCCACTTTTTCATCGTTACCGGCCTCACTTATTTTGCTTTTCTCGGCTCAGGATCGGTACCTTGTGAGGCACCAAAAATCAGAGCATTCGGTTTACGGTTAATTTGCTGCATCACTGGCTGCGTATCACGCAACACTTTATCCAACGATTGCAGATTGTTGTTCAGACGCTCATAAACCGGTGAACCAGGGCTGACGCCATTAAGGGTAGCACGCAGCTCTTGCAGCGTTTCACGCAGCTCTTTTGGCAACTGCTGGCTGTCGGCTTGTACCGCCAGTTTATCCAACGTAGCCGCCAATTTCGCAGTCTCATGCAGCATCTTACGGGCTTCTTTGGAGGTCGCGGTCGTTTCCGTCAGCAATGGCTCAATCGGCAACTTATTCAGCTTATCCAGCACCTGCTGCACTTTGAGCTCAATGGAGCTAAAACCACCAGCGATGGTCGGCATCACCTGAATCCCTTCCATTTCGCGCATCTTCTTGACCTTCTTGGCGTTATCCACCATGTTCAGGTCAACAAACAACTGGCCAGTCAACAAGTTGCCGGTTTTCAGCATGGCTCGCATACCTTGCTGTACCGCAATTTCCATGTCTCGGCGCAAATCAGCCACTGTCAGGCGATCTGGCAGACGACCGACTTCCAAACGGATCAGCACAGGAATGCTGCCATTTGTTTCGGAAATCGATAGCTTGTTATCAAAGTAGTACGGCACTTTCATCACTGTACCGATACGCACACCACGGTACTCAACCGGCGCGCCAGCACTCAAACCACGTACCGACTCATCGAAGAACAACACATACGGCACATACTTGTCATACAGCCCTTGAGTGATGCTCTGCTGATTTGGGTACAGATCAAACGAGGTATTTTGTGCAACCTTACCGCCCATCTCCCAGCCATCAGGCACTTCAAAGCTGACACCGCCACTGATCAGAGAGCTCAATGATGCCATATCAACCCGTACACCTTGCGCCGACAAATCAACGGATACGCCGCTGGACTTCCAGAAACGAACATTACTGGTGACTAAACTGTCATACGGTGCATTGATGAACAGTTTGTAGCGCATCTTACGCGCTTTAAGGTCAAACTCGCTCTGCTCCACGGTACCCACGGTATAACCCCGGTACAGCACCACGTCGCCCACATTCAGGCTGGATGCATCATTACTCAGCAGTTCAATACGTAGCCCCGGCGCATCTGCCGGCGCAATAGGTGGCGCATCCAGCAAATTAAACGTGTCTTTGCGCGTATCGGTATTCCCCGGTTTCAACTCAATGTAAACACCAGAAAGCAACGTACTTAACCCAGTCACCCCTTCACGGCCAATTTGCGGTTTTACTACCCAAAACTGGCTTTGCTCGTTAAGCATTTTTTCGGTGCCAGGATTAAAGCGCGCAGTGATGATCACGTGCTTCATGTCTGGTGCCAGTTTTACGGTTTGTACCGTACCGACCTGAACACTGCGGCTTTTGATTTCGGTTTTCCCCGCCACAATGCCTTCGGCGTTATTGGCAGTAAACGTAATCAATGGGCCTTGGTGACTAAAGGTGTAATACACCATCCACAGGCCAATCACTATCGCAACAATCGGTACTATCCACACCGGAGATAATTGCTTTATTTTTTTAACTTGAGCCTCAGACTCATTGTTATGACTCACGACTTAACTCCTGTGAATGAGAAGAGGAATCCCAAAATAATCTCGGGTCAAAGGCAAACGCCGACAGCATAGTGATGATCACGACACCGGCAAACAACATTGCCCCCATACCGGGATAAATACTCATCAAACGTCCAATACGGACTAACGCAGCCAGAATTGAAATCACAAAGACATCCACCATTGACCAACGGCCGATGATCTCCACCATTTCATATAAAAAGTGCTGCGTTTTCTTGTGTGCGGTATCCGGCCGTGACGCCGTCCAACACAACCAAAACAGTACCAGCATCTTACTGAGCGGCACTAAAATACTGGCGATAAAGATCACCAAAGCCACCGGATACGACTTCATCCCCCACAGCAAAATCACCCCTTCCATAATGGTGGAGTAAGAGACATTGCCCAACGCTTCCGTGGCCATCATCGGCAAAATATTCGCGGGGATATAGAGCACCACGGCGGTAATCAGCAGTGCCAATGTCATCTGCAAGCTATATGGGGTTCGGGCATGCACGCGCGCATGGCAACGTGGGCAATGTTTTTCTGCCAGCGGCAATATATTCGAACAGCAGCGGCAAACCTTGGCGCCTTGTGCGATACCCGGCTTGCCCGCCTCCAACGGCATCCGAGAAGTCAGCGGTTGGATCTGATCCCATAACCACTCTTTATCCACTTGCTGGAAGGCACGAATTTGCAGCACGCAAAACAAGCAAAATGCCCAGAAGCTCATGTCTAAACTAATTTCGGCCAACGCCACCAGCTTAACGAAGCTAACCAAAATGGCGATGAGGAAAATTTCCACCATGCACCACGGCTTGAGCATAAACAGCAAGCGACAGAAAAAGACTTTGCCGGGTAATTTTTTAAAACGCGTCGCTATCGACAGATAAATCACCAGCAGCATGCAAAAGGCCGGAATGCCCTGAATACAGGCCAGAACAACCAGCGACAGCAGCTGATAGTGCTCATCAAATAGCACCGTACCGGCTTGGATAAATAACATAGTGTTACTGTTACCCACCGCCTGCATGGTGATAAACGGATACAAGTTCGCCATCAGCAACATAATCAGGCTGCTGATAGCAAATAATGCCGGACGCAATGCCGGCTCTGGGTGACGCGCTGTCAGCTCAGTGTGGCAACGCGGGCAATCGCACCGCTGACCCACACTCAGCGGCGGAATATTCACCACCAGATCGCACTGCGGACAAAGCATTTGCGTGTTTGTACCGGCGCCTGTATCACCAGTAGCTGAAACTTTCACATATCTCACGGTATCAATGGCCAAACAGTCGAACAAAGGACTGATTATATATGAACTTCATTTTGAGTTTAGCGATATGTGCGTTTCGTCCCATTACCACGGAATTCTCTTGTGAATCATCAGCGGGAAAGGCGTGATGTTCTGCGGAATGTCGCAGCGTTAAGCCACGCGCAGTTTTCGGTTTCAGCTTGTAACAAACAAGCCACCAGCCGCGGCTGGTGGCTCATTATGAGGTTTTATTGGCGGCACTCGAGCACCGTAACGATACCAACGAAAGGCCAACTCGATGCCAATCGTGACGCCGACGAAACTATAGCGCCTACTGTTTCAACCATACCGCAGAAGACGATGGGGTTTCGCCTTTCGTCCACCAACGGGCTTTATAGCTACTGCCTTGGTAAGTCACCACTTGCCCCGCCGTATAAGCAGTCTCTGATGACCACTCACCATTTTGCCCGCTGCCAGTGGATACCACTTTCAGCCAAACACTGCTGACGCCCGGCGTTTCACCTTTGGTCCACCACTGCGCTTTATATTGCACCCCGTTGTAAGTCACCACCGCATTCGCTTGGTAGGTGCTGTTTGCATCCCACGCTTGAGATTGTTCCGGCGTGACGGCTCCGCTGCCCTGCACTGTTACCGCTACCGGCGTGACCACACTATTAACGCCATCACTGACCGTAATGTTGATGGTTACCACGAGATCATTGCTCGACACCGGCGCACTGTACGTAACCGAGGCTTTATTACCACTGACCAATACGCTGCCGGCCGAGCTTGTAAAGGTCAACTTATCGCCCTCGGCATCAGTCGCCTGCACATCAAACAACAGATTTTCACCGCTTTTGACCGTCAGAGTCGCCGGAGCACTGACCACTGGTGCTGCATTGCTGGCACGCAGATCCAACTGATAGGTGTAATCTTTGTTTTTGGTATAAACCTGATTGCTGTACAAGTCCGCGCTGGAATACGCGACATTGCCACGGCTATCCACGACGCCAACTTGCGCCAATGTGGCATACGCTGAATTCACTTTGTCCGCTAATTGCTGCGCCCATACAGATTCAGCCTCATTCGCGGTAGTCACCGGCAATTTCTCAAACACCACCTCTTTACCTGACGCATCAAAAATCCGGAACCACACCGTTTCACCAGCACGCGCATCGAGGCCGGCTTTGACAAAGTTTCCTTTGTTTATCCAAGCCGTGGCCGTTGATGAACCGGTAAACGTAATATCACTACAGTTATAAAAACCTTCACCCGCTGGATCTACACGCTGCCAACGGGTATAGAGCACCGCATCACCGGTACGATCGGTGGGCAGTCGAATCTCCATCTGATAATACTTTTTGCCATCAAGCGTGGTCACCGCAACATCGTTGAAATTGGCAAGCAACTCTAAATCCGCCCATGCCAATTTTTGTGTTGCAGCATCAAAGCCTGGTTTGGAAAGGAAAAACTGCCAGAAACTGGGATTATGCGGCGTCGCAGCTAAGAAACGTACAGTCACTTTGCCGCCTTGGGTGACATCAATCAGAGTTTTCTTCCATGCTGCAGACGGCATATCGATGCCTGCTTTTTTAGTATCACCCGCAGCACACAGCGTGCCATCTGGGATCGCCGCCTTTACCGCAGTTAAATCACGGTAATTACTGACCAAACGCGAAAACTCCGGCTTTTGTACGAAAGGATACCAACTGGATTGCTGATAAGCCTGACGACACGCTAAGTTGGGGATGGTCGAACCATCTTGCGAATCCCAATAGCCGCCATCTTTATCACAAATCTCTTGACGGGCCGCCGGATATTCCACGTACCCATGCGCAGCAGCGAACTGCGGCACTGCCAATAATGTAACCAGTGACAGCCACGCTCCTGCCCCTGACTTAAGCAGGGCTCCTCGTCGTATAGCCTCTTGTAACACAGCGTTTTGCGACATAGTTCTTCCTGACTCTGATAAACAATGCGAGAGAAACAGAACAAGGCCAACGCAGGGTAATTTGCATTCACCCCGCACACCTTATCCAAATTGCATAAACGACACGCACAGAAGATTGCCCATGCGCAACTATGCACTCTTAATTTGTTTACGAGATGTTAATTGCGGGCAAGCCGATATTTTAGTTCTGCGAAATGCTGCAGAAGGTTAGGTGTAAATGGTTGCAACGCGCGTCATCATTAACCGCAAGATAAGCAAGTCAAACAGAGCGGCGAGGAATAGAGGAATAGAGGAATAAACGTATAAACACAGTGACAAAAAAAGGAGCCTATCGGCTCCTCTTATTCATATCAAACACGCAGTATTTATTCGTTACGTAGATCGAGTTACTTACGTTTTTTCTTTTTCTTCTTGTTCAGCTCATCTTGCTCGGCTTTTTGTGCCAAGCGGATCGCTTCGGCTTCGCTTTCGCGCACAATCATCTCTGGCGTTTCTAAGCTGATGCGGCCAATGGTTGCGGTACGAAATTCGTTGAGCAGCAAGGTCGCCACTTTATTCAAGTCCGCAATCCCGCCACGGCGCAGACAGCCGCGCTGACGGCCAATCTCATCCATCAGTTCTATATCACTTTCAGGCAACTCATCCAGTTGGAAACGTGCTTTGAGATACTCAGGATAAGCCTGCAAGAAATACTCCGCCGCAAACATCGCCACTTCTTCGTGATCGATCACCGTATCTTTGATTGCACCGGTGATAGCCAAGCGGTAACCACAGGCTTCCGGTGACAATTTCGGCCACAAAAATCCCGGCGTATCATGCAGCACAATATTGTTATCCAGCTTGATACGCTGCTGCATCTTAGTCACACCGGCTTCGTTGCCGGTTTTGGCAATCGTACGCCCAGCCAAGGTATTAATCAGCGTGGATTTGCCGACGTTCGGGATCCCGAGGATCATCGCACGCAGTGGCTTATCCGGCGTGGTACGGTTTGGCACCATCTGCACACACAAATCCAGCAAGGCACGGATTTGCTCCGGTTGCTGCTGCGTTAATGCAATCGCTTTGATGCCTTTTTCTTTTTCCAGATGCGCCATCCACTGCTGAGTCACCACAGGATCGGCCAAATCGGATTTATTCAAAATCTTCAGGCACGGCGTATCACCACGCAAAGCCGGAACCAGCGGGTTTTCACTGCTGAACGGGATACGAGAGTCGAGCACTTCGATAATCAAATCGACATTTGGCATGGCTTCGGCGATTTCTTTACGCGCCTTGTGCATGTGCCCCGGAAACCAGTTAATGGCCATTTTCAGACTCCTTCGTCTCATTCCGCCGGATACCGTCGTGCGGCTGCGGGTTTTAGCTGTCAGTAACCTACGCCAGAAAGTGTACGCCAACGCTAATCAAAACGGCGCACTCTCTTGCAAAGGGGGCGATTGTAATCGCTCACTGGCAATAGACCAAGCCCTTCCCGCGCCTTGCTGCCACCTAAGTGCACTTAGCCAATAAATAACCCTCAACCTGAGGTCTTAACCCTGACTAGCCAAGCACGGCATACGCCGCTTAAAAGCGTTAATGGGATAAAAAGCAAAGGGCCAAGCGCGCCATTCCATGCTGAGTCACTGCCCACCTCACATTATCAGATAAATTGTTAACTTTATTCAGAAAACTCAGTGCAATAGCGGTTGTGTTCACCATCGAATTACACTACACATTAGATAAAACCGAGAGATAAAAAACGATCGGCTGCGGTCAGCTCGAAATACCACCATCTGATTAGGAGTGCATATGACCAAAAAAGTGTTGTATATCGCATTACTAATCTGGTGCGCACTTTACCTGCTCAACATCGTATTGAAGATCGTCTCACCGCCAGCGGTGTTGTGCGATCCCGATGTCATTCATGTAGATAATGTCGATAAATATTTTGACGCCCTGTACCGTTGCAACATTTACGACTGATTCATCACACCTGAGTTTGTGAAGGCAATCGTAAAAGTCGCTTTACTGTATTTTTTTCGCGGTTAAAATAAAATCATGCTGTTACGTGCCACAACTGAATCGATTCAGATCGCTTGAAAATCCTCTTTTCCTGCCTATAATGGTCATCGCCGACGAAAGTGTGACCGTTATTTCACATACGCTCTACACTGATTTGATGAAACGTCAGCACATAACATGAGTGATTCCGTCGACCGGATCACCGCCCCACAGGTTGAACAATCAGGTATGTTATTTACGTCTTTATGATGATATTAACCGGTTATTCTCGCGTTCTTCAGGCCTTCCACGTGCACCCATGCACGACGACTGCCCCGCGAAAACCTGCCTATCATCTTTGTTCACCTCGTTTCTCTATTGTTCTTTTTTCCCGCTGTCAGGAATCACTTCTGGCTCTATTCAAGAAGTGTTCACATTCTTATGGCGATATAGCGTTATCAATCTGTTCTGTTAGCCGTCTGCATTTTCTGAGCACAGTGCAGATTGGTAACCCGAATCCATTCATTACTAGTCGCAGATAATTTGATCATGAAAAAAACTAAGATCGTTTGTACCATCGGCCCGAAAACCGAATCCAAAGAGATGCTGGGTAAGCTGCTGGATGCAGGCATGAATGTCATGCGCCTGAACTTCTCTCACGGTGACTATGAAGAGCATGGTAACCGTATCCTCAATCTGCGTGCAGTAATGGCAGAAACCGGCAAGCGTGCCGCTATCCTGCTGGACACCAAAGGTCCGGAAATCCGTACCATCAAACTGGAAGGCGGTAACGACGTTTCTCTGGTTGCCGGCCAAACCTTCACCTTCACCACTGACAAATCTGTCATCGGTAACAAAGACCGCGTAGCGGTAACTTACGAAGGTTTCGCAGCTGACCTGAAAGAAGGCGATACCGTTCTGGTTGACGACGGTCTGATCGGCATGAAAGTGACTGCGGTAACCGACAAAGAAGTTATCTGTACCGTTCTGAACAACGGCGATCTGGGCGAGAACAAAGGCGTTAACCTGCCAGGCGTTTCCATCCAGCTGCCAGCTCTGGCTGAAAAAGACAAGCGTGATCTGGTCTTCGGTTGCGAGCAAGGCGTAGACTTCGTTGCAGCTTCCTTCATCCGTAAGCGTGACGACGTACTGGCTATCCGTGAGCACCTGAAAGCGCACGGCGGCGAGAAGATTCAGATCATCTCCAAGATCGAAAACCAAGAAGGTCTGGACAACTTCGACGAAATTCTGGAAGCCTCTGACGGCATCATGGTTGCACGTGGCGACCTGGGTGTTGAGATCCCAGTTGAAGAAGTTATCTTCGCGCAGAAGATGATGATCCAAAAATGTAACCGCGCACGTAAAGTGGTTATCACCGCGACTCAGATGCTGGATTCTATGATCAAGAACCCACGTCCAACTCGCGCAGAAGCTGGTGACGTGGCTAACGCCATCCTGGACGGTACCGATGCCGTTATGCTGTCTGGTGAGAGCGCCAAAGGTAAATATCCTCTGGAAGCGGTTACCATCATGGCGACCATCTGTGAGCGTACTGACCGTGTAATGCCTAGCAACCTGTCTGCTTCTAACGATAGCGCCAAGCTGCGTATCACCGAAGCCGTATGTAAAGGTGCGGTTGAGACGGCAGAAAAACTGCAAGCTCCATTGATCGTAGTTGCTACCGAAGGTGGTAAGTCAGCGAAGTCTGTTCGTAAGTACTTCCCACAGGCCAACATTCTGGCGCTGACCACTAACGAGAAAACTGCTCAGCAGCTGATCCTGAGCAAAGGCATCACTCCAATGGTAGTTCCAGTTATCGCGTCTACCGATGACTTCTACCGTCTGGGCAAAGAAGCCGCGATGGCTTCTGGTCTGGGTGAGAAAGGTGATGTGGTTGTTATGGTTTCCGGCGCGCTGGTACCAAGCGGCACAACTAACACTGCCTCTGTACACGTACTGTAATCCAGTATTGATACCGTGTGTACGCAGTTAAGACGTACACAACAAAAAAGCATGCCTTATGGCATGCTTTTTTTATGGGCGGACAACTCAACGTACAGCGTAGAATAAACGCTTCGCTATTACGCTTTATCGCGATGACGATACTCTTGCGCCAAGCTCAGCGGGATGATGAACAGGCTCACGCCTGGGTAGCGGCTGCTACCGTCCTCGTGCTCAAACTTATGCACCACATCCAGATAACGTGGGTTATTTTCATCCACCGGCACATCAATAAACAGCTCGCCCAGATACGGCACATCCGCATCGTTATCCGGCCATAAATCAAAACATTCACGGTAACCGATACCTTGTTGATCAAACCATGCCAGCGCCTTGTTACGCACCGCGCAGGTTGCGTAATCAAACTCATCGAGCTCAGATTCTTCTGGACGGAAAAATGTAACCATCAGCACATCTGACTGACGTTGGCGGGCAATCGCATCAATGGTGGTCCACTGTTCTGACATTTTGATTCCTGTTCTACGTAAAAAAATCTCCTGCTCATTGTGGATGCTCAGGCTGCTGATGTACATCTCGATTGTTTGGATTTTAAAACTGCCGCACACTCGTGCAATGCCCGATGAGCACAGATGGCCGCCAGATGAGTATCAGCCAGCCAAATAACTGTTTCATCACCTCACCACGCTGTGTATCCCCCTTTCCGCGCTGTCATTACCGAACATATCGAGCAAGAGCCGAAAAATTTGCCAGATAGTTCACACTGTCATAGCCGCCGAGCGTTGCATATGCATGAAATTTATTACGCGGAGCAGGCACAAGCAAAAGATCTGGTATCAAACTATGTCACATCACATTTTTATGTAAAAATACGCAGAGTGTGATGCCTCTCACTGTCTGTCACTTCCCCCTCGGCGACGGCCACACCGCTTTTCGGAGAACAGAGCGCATACTTTTCTCTTATTTAAATTAAGACTGAGCAATGAATACTCACGTAGATACTGCAAGAAAAGATGGCTTGCTGGAAAAGTTTTTTCAGCTAAAAGCACACGGCACCAATCCTCAAAAGGAACTGGTCGCAGGAATAACCACCTTCCTGACCATGGTTTACATCATCTTCGTAAACCCGCAAATCCTCTCCAGTGCCGGTATGGATACCCAAGCTGTTTTCGTTACCACCTGTCTGATTGCTGCCTTGGGTAGTATCCTGATGGGGATATTTGCCAACCTGCCAATTGCACTGGCACCGGCCATGGGCCTGAATGCTTTCTTCGCCTATGTGGTGGTTGTAGGTATGGGTTACTCATGGCAAATCGGCATGGGCACCATTTTCTGGGGTGCAGTGGGCCTGTTATTGCTGACCATTTTCCGCGTCCGTTACTGGTTGATATCGAATATTCCAATGAGTCTGCGCATTGGTATCACCAGTGGTATCGGCCTGCTGATTGCCCTGCTCGGCCTGCATAATGCGGGGATCGTGGTGGCGAACCCTGCCACCATGGTCGCCGTGGGTGATCTGACCTCCATCCCATGCGTACTGGGTGCCTTGGGCTTCTTCCTGATTGTCATTCTGGCTGCCCGTGGCGTTTATTCTGCGGTGCTGATCTCTATGGTGGTGACCACCACGCTGGGGATCTTGTTCGGTGATGTCAAATTCCAAGGTCTGGTGGCTCTGCCGCCAAGTATCGCGCCGGTATTTGGTCAGCTAGAGCTGGCAAAATCACTGGATATTGGTCTGGCCGGCATTATCTTCTCGTTTATGCTGGTTAACCTGTTTGACTCTTCCGGCACACTGATTGGTGTGACCAACAAAGCCGGTTTGACCGACGAAAAAGGCCGTTTCCCACGTATGCAGCAAGCGCTGTATGTGGACAGTATCAGCTCCGTCAGTGGTGCTTTCATGGGCACGTCATCCGTGACTGCCTTTATCGAAAGCTCTTCTGGGGTTTCCGTGGGTGGCCGCACCGGTTTAACCGCGATCGTAACGGGTCTGCTGTTCCTGATGGCGATTTTCTTCTCGCCTCTGGCTGCAATGGTTCCAGCCTATGCCGCTTCCGGCGCGCTGATTTATGTGGGCGTGCTGATGACCGCCGATTTGGCGAAAGTGAAGTGGAGCGATCTGACTGAAGCGGCGCCAACATTCATCACCACCATCATGATGCCGTTTAGCTTCTCGATCACCGAAGGTATTGCGACTGGCTTTATCTCCTACTGCGTACTGAAAGTGGGTACCGGTCGCTGGCGTGAACTGAACCCATGTGTCGTGGCGGTTGCTGCGCTGTTCTTGATCAAATTTATTTGGGTCGATGCGCACTGATTGCAGCCAAATGATTGGATACCAAGAGATAAAAAAACCGGTGCTCGTCACCGGTTTTTTTATTGTCCTACACTGTTTGCCCAACAAAGGCTGACTGCCTGTGAAGTACGACACGCATCAACTCAATAGCCGTGCTCGTCGTCTTCATCCGCATCATCGCGGTCGTCGTCGGCACGCTCATCCCATGCGTCGTGCTCTTCATCCTGTTCATCATCTTCAAACAGAACGCGTGTACTTTCCCCCTGACGACTGGCACGGATCTCGGCTGCAACCTGCGCAATCGCCTGTCCGCTGGATAATCCCTGAGCCATCAGCTCATGGATCCGCTCTGCCGCTTGCTGTTGTTCACTGTGGCTCAGCGCCGGCATATCTGCAAACATGATCTCTCCTCGCAATAGCGTTTGGTGTCACAACTGCGGCTGATTATAGGGGAAGTGGCGCAAAATACGATAAGCACGATAAGAAAGAACGCCAACAAAAAAGGCGCCGCAGCGCCTTTTTATTCATCATAGTGAACAACATACCAAATATTGACGCCGTATCAGGCATTCATTTCAGCAATTTTCACTTTCCAGATATCCGGACCAATCTGGTGCACATTCGCACCGGTACTGTCGACTGCGACTGTAACTGGCATATCTTTCACATCAAATTCGTAGATAGCTTCCATCCCCAGATCGCCAAACGCCACCACGCGGGATTTCTTGATGGCTTTGGCCACCAGATAAGCAGCCCCACCCACAGCCATCAGATAGACAGCTTTATGCTTTTTGATGCTCTCAATAGCCGCCGGACCACGCTCAGACTTACCGATCATACCGATCAGACCGGTTTCACCCAGCATCATCTCGGTAAATTTGTCCATGCGGGTAGAGGTTGTCGGGCCAGCTGGGCCCACCACCTCATCACGTACTGGATCGACAGGGCCCACGTAGTAGATAAAGCGGTTGTTGAAATCCACGCCATCCGGCAAGCCTTGGCCGCTACGCAGCATGTCTTGAATGCGCTTGTGCGCCGCATCACGACCGGTGAGCATCTTGCCCGACAGCAAAATGGTTTCGCCCACTTTCCAGCTCTGGATCTCTTCTTTAGTGATGGTATCCAGATTCACACGACGCACGCTATCACCGGTTTCCCAGCTGATATCCGGCCATTCATCCAGTGATGGTGGAACCAGCTCCGCTGGGCCATTGCCATCCAGCGTAAAGTGGATATGGCGAGTGGCTGCGCAGTTCGGGATCATCACCACCGGCTTAGACGCAGCGTGCGTTGGTGCGGTTTTAATTTTCACATCCAGCACAGTCGTCAGACCGCCAAGGCCCTGAGCACCAATACCGAGTTTGTTTACGCGCTGGTAAATATCCAGACGCAGCTTTTCCTCTGCGGTTTGCGGGCCACGCTCAATCAGTTCTTGAATATCGCAGCTTTCCATCAAGGCTTCTTTGGCCATCACCGCGGCTTTTTCAGCCGTACCGCCGATCCCAATGCCCAACATGCCTGGTGGACACCAACCCGCACCCATGCTTGGCAGGGTTTTCTCTACCCACTCAGCAATGTCATCGGAAGGGTTCAGCATGACCATCTTAGTTTTGTTTTCCGAGCCGCCGCCCTTAGCTGCAATCAGTACTTCGACTTTGTCACCCGGCACCATCTCGACATGTACTACCGCAGGGGTGTTGTCTTTGGTGTTTTTACGCGCACCGGCTGGATCGGCCACCACGGACGCCCGCAAGGTATTGTCTGGGCAGGTATAAGCGCGGCGGGTACCCTCATCAATCATTTCCTGTACGGTCATGTCAGAATCCCACTGCACCTGCATGCCGATTTTGACAAAACAGGTCACGATACCGGTATCCTGACAGATAGGCCGTTTACCCTCTGCACACATCCGTGAGTTAATCAGAATCTGGGCAATCGCATCCTTGGCGGCCGGATTCAGCTCTTTGTTGTAAGCGTTTTCCATCGCTTTAATAAAATCGAGCGGATGATAATAAGAAATGTACTGTAATGCGTCCGCGACACTGTCAATGAGGTCATCTTTGCGGATGATGGTCATTCGGTCGATCCTCTTGTCGTTTTAGGCTTCCAAAGTAAGCAGGGGTCATTGATAAGAATTTTTAGATTTAGAAGTAGAGTAGAAAGAGAGAACAACATCCTTATCGAATCCATCCCCTACAGCGTGAAGCTATGATACTCTTCCGAATATGACGTGACTATGTCCTGCCTCACACGCCAATTAACCTACATCACAAAACTGAGATGTTTATAAATAACAATAGCTTTCCCTCGTGTCTGGCTCTCGAATATCAGCACGATGCGTTACATAACCATTTCCGCAGCGTTGCGCATTTGCCATGGGCCATGTTACTGAGCTCAGGCCATGCTACGCATCCGCACAGCCGCTACGATATTTTGGTGGCCGAGCCGCTGGCTACATTGTGTACCACTGGTGAGCACACTTGCATTACGCAAGGTGAGGTGCAAACCACACATCAAGATGACCCACTGGCTTTATTAGCGCAAACGCAAGCGGCGTTGCTGCCAAGTTTACCGGCGCATCCTTCCCTGCCGTTTTTAGGCGGCGCTCTGGGCCTGTTTGGCTATGATTTGGGGAGACGTTTTGAACAGCTACCAGAACATGCGGTCAGCGATATCAGTGTGCCGGATATGGCGGTGGGCATTTATGACTGGGCCTTAATTGCCGATCATCAGCAACAAACCCTGACGCTACTGAGCCACGGCGATATTTATGCGCGCTGGCATTGGCTGTTAGCCGCACAAGAAAGCTATGCCGACCGTGCAGCAGAAGAGATGCCGTTTACGCTGACCAGCGAGTGGCAAGCAAACATGAGCGCCGAGGAGTACCGGCAAAAATTTGATCAGGTACAAGCCTATTTACATGCGGGTGATTGCTATCAGGTCAATCTGGCACAGCGTTTTTCTGCCGACTATCAAGGTAGCGAATGGCAAGCGTTTGAGCGCTTAAATGCCAGTAACCAAGCGCCTTTTTCGGCCTTCTTGCGTTTACCGCAAGGCAGCATTCTGAGCGTTTCGCCGGAGCGTTTTCTGGCCGTTGAACAGCAACAGGTCACCACTCGGCCAATTAAAGGCACGCGCCCACGGCATAGCGATCCGATTTCTGATCGTGCTGAGGCCGCCGCGCTGACCATGTCGGAAAAAGATCGTGCTGAGAATCTGATGATCGTCGATCTGATGCGTAATGATATCGGGCGCGTCGCGGTGCCCGGCAGCGTCAGCGTGCCAGAGTTGTTCATCATAGAAAGCTTCCCTGCGGTGCACCATTTGGTCAGCACCGTGCAAGCGAGCTTGCCAGATACCTGCAGCAATACGGATTTGCTACGCGCCTGCTTCCCCGGCGGCTCAATTACCGGAGCGCCGAAAATTCGCTCGATGCAAATCATCGATGAGTTAGAGCCGCAGCGGCGTAACGCCTATTGTGGCAGCATCGGCTATTTAAGCTGTTGTGGCCGGATGGATACCAGTATCACCATCCGCACCCTGATTGCGGCGCAGGGGCGTCTACACTGCTGGGCCGGTGGCGGTCTGGTCGCTGACAGCCAGTGGGAGTCGGAATACCAAGAAACGCGGGATAAAGTTGCTAAGATTTTGCCGATCCTGAGTGCGCCCCCCTGTGAACCGAGCGAGTCGAGCGCGATTGCGATGACCTCCGAGGCACAAGACGAACCGCAGACGGCGCATGCATCGGCACCGCAAGACAGCACTTGCACACTGTACGGCGATAACAGCGGTGATGAGTCACGCCATGACGCACATACCGAGCCTCAACAGCCTGCATAGCCGCTTTAACCTGACACTGCCCGCTACGCATCCGACGATGCCGTGGCGGGGAGGCGCACAGGCGGCAGTGCTCATCCCGTTGGTTAATCGGCCAGAGCCAACGCTTCTACTCACACAGCGGGCGCTGCATCTGCGCCATCATCCTGGACAAATCGCCTTTCCCGGCGGTCGTGCAGAAGCCCAAGACCGCTCGCCAATTTGTACGGCCCTGCGCGAAGCACAAGAAGAAACCGGTTTGCCACCGGCCAATGCCGAAATCTGGGGATGCCTACCCGCACTGAGTACGGTCAGTGGTTATCAGGTGACGCCGGTGGTGGCACTGATCGAACCGCCGTTTACGTTATCGGCTGATCATAATGAAGTTGCTGGCATCTTCGAGCTCCCCCTCGCCGCCCTCATGAATCCCCACCACTATCAGGCGCTACGTTTTTGGCGTAAGCATAAACTGCACACCGTTTATGCGATCTCTGTTCAAAAAAAGTTCATTTGGGGCGCTACTGCCGCTATAATGCGCAACCTTATGCTGCAGATTGCATAAGAAATCCGTTTTTTCCTTCGCCCAACCACTAGTTGTAGTTACGCAATCGGATACATAGTGATAAGAATCACACTAATTCATAAGACTATTCGGTCAGATCACAGAATGTGCGTGACGCCATATCTTTGACGATATAACTCTCTATACTCCCGCGCCAACTGACAAACAATATAGTTTTATCCTGCAAAGGTGGTAGCCAGATGAAATCAGACGTAAGCATCAATACAGCAGCAAACGCTGCCAGTATTCCCTGGAGTAAGCAAGACACCACATGGGTGCTGAGCCTGTTTGGTACCGCCGTAGGTGCCGGTATTTTGTTCCTGCCAATCAACGCCGGTATGGGTGGTTTTTGGCCGCTGGTTGTCATGGCGCTGATCGTAGGCCCAATGACTTTCCTGGCTCACCGTGGTATGTGCCGCTTTGTTCTGTCTTCTTCTAAGCCAGGTAGCGACATCACTGAAGTAGTAGAAGAGCACTTCGGTAAAACCGCAGGTAAACTGATCACTCTGCTGTACTTCTTTGCTATCTACCCAATCGTGCTGATTTACGGCGTAGGTATCACTAACACCGTGGATTCTTTCATGGTGAACCAGCTGGGCATGGAATCTCTGCCACGCGGCGTACTGTCTATCATCCTGATTCTGGGCATGATGTCTGTTATGATCGCCGGCGAACGCCTGATGCTGAAAGTGACTGAATTCTTGGTATACCCACTGGTTGGTATCTTGGCTTTCCTGTCCATCTACCTGATTCCGGACTGGAACACCTCGATGATCAGCGCGCCGTTGCCATCATTTGCTAGCTTCGGTTCTACTCTGTGGCTGACCATTCCAGTACTGATTTTTGCATTCAACCACTCACCTGCTATCTCTGCCTTCTCTATGGCACAGGAGCGTTCTTACGGTAAAAATGCAGAACAACGTGCAAGCCAAATCCTGAAGCGCACTTCTATGATGCTGCTGGGCTTCGTAATGTTCTTCGTATTCAGCTGTGTACTGAGCCTGAGCCCAGCCGATCTGGCTGCCGCTAAGCAGCAGAACATCGCAGTTCTGTCTTACCTGGCTAACAAGCACGAAAGTCCATTTATCTCTTACTTAGGCCCATTGATTGCCTTCGTTGCTATCGTAAGTTCTTTCTTCGGCCACTACTTAGGTGCCCGTGAAGGTCTGAATGGCTTAATTATTAAGCAAATGCGTGCAAATGGTAAAACTCCTGATGTTAAGAAGATTGACCGTTTCACTGTAGTGTTTATGATTGCAACCCTGTGGATTGTTGCCACCATCAACCCAAGCATCCTGGGTATGATTGAGTCACTGGGCGGCCCGATTATTGCCATGATCCTGTTCATCATGCCAATGTATGCCATCCGTAAAGTACCTGCGATGCAGAAGTACCGTAGTGACAAGCTGAGCAATGCATTCGTAGTTCTGATGGGTTCTGTAGCGATTTCTGCGATTGTCTTCAGCCTCATCTGATTACTGAAAAAGACAAAACATCCATGGATGGAGGGGAGCTGGGTTACCGGCTCCCCTTTGTGGTTTGTAGATAACCACAGCAAGAAATTTTAGAAACTCACCTTTAATGCAGGATAATCTGCGTTAATAATTAAACCTGATTGACCAATTCGGCCGCAGGCCTGATTGAGGAGAACACCGTGATTAGCGTATTCGACATGTACAAAATCGGCATCGGCCCTTCCAGTTCGCACACCGTCGGACCGATGAAAGCCGGTAAACAATTCGTCGATGAGTTGGTAACCATGGGACGTCTCAAGGATGTGACTCGCATTGCCGTCGATGTGTACGGTTCGCTGTCCCTGACCGGTAAAGGTCACCATACTGATATCGCCATCATTATGGGTCTGGCGGGTAACATGCCAGATACAGTGGATATTGATTCTATCCCTGGCTTTATCAAAAACGTGGAAGCTAGCGAGCGTCTGCTGCTGGCTAAAGGCGCGCACGAAGTGGAATTCCCACGTGAAGGCGGCATGAATTTCCACAGCACTAACTTGGAGCTGCATGAAAATGGCATGCAAATCCATGCGTTTGCCGGTGACCAACTGGTGCTGAGCAAGACCTACTTCTCTATCGGCGGCGGCTTCATCGTTGATGAAGAGCATTTCGGTAAAGCAGAAACCTCTTCTGTGGTAATGCCATACCCATTCCAGCATGCTGCTGATCTGCTGGCGCATTGCCATGCGACCGGTCTGTCACTGTCTGGTCTGGTACTGAAAAACGAGCTGGCCATGCACAGCATGGAAGAGATCACTACCTACTTCAACGCAATCTGGAAAACCATGCACGACTGCATGGAGCGCGGCCTGAATACTGAAGGCTACCTGCCAGGTCCACTGCGGGTACCTCGCCGTGCGTCTGCCCTGCACCGCCTGCTGTCTACTTCTGACAAGCTGTCTAGCGATCCAATGAACGTGGTTGACTGGGTAAACATGTTCGCACTGGCTGTGAGCGAAGAAAACGCCGCAGGTGGCCGTGTGGTAACCGCCCCAACCAACGGTGCATGTGGGATCATCCCTGCGGTACTGGCGTACTACAACCACTTCATCAAGCCAGTCACTGAAGAAGATTGCCGTCGTTACTTCCTGACTTCAGGTGTAATTGGTGCGCTGTACAAGATGAACGCTTCTATCTCTGGTGCCGAAGTTGGCTGTCAGGGCGAAGTGGGCGTAGCTTGTTCTATGGCCGCAGCCGGTCTGGCTGAGCTGCTGGGCGGCTCACCAGAGCAAGTATGTGTGGCAGCCGAAATCGGTATGGAGCACAACTTGGGGCTGACCTGTGACCCAGTTGCCGGTCAGGTACAAGTACCGTGCATCGAGCGTAACGCAATTGCGTCCATGAAAGCGATCAACGCTGCTCGTATGGCGATGCGCCGTAGCAGCGAGCCACGTGTATCTCTGGATAAAGTTATCGAAACCATGCTGGAAACCGGTAAGGACATGAACGCCAAATACCGTGAAACTTCCCGTGGTGGTCTGGCCATCAAAGTGGTTCACTGCGACTGATTTTCAGCGCTCAGTGCATCTCACTGACCAGTTATACTCATAAAAAACCGGTGCCTAGCACCGGTTTTTTTATCTCTGCTCTATTAACTCAATTAGCTACGCTTATTCATGAGTGCGGCTATTCACGATGAGCGAATCGCTCACACAAGAATGCGGTGCACGGCGCGCATGAATCATCACATTACGCGGCGTTAAGTGGCGTTCGCAAAACGTCCCCAAATGCACTTGATAGCCATGCTCTTGCAGATACAACGCCCGATCCAGCACCAACCAAATCTCCAGTGGCCGCCGGAAAAGATGGCGAACCAATTCGGTACGGCTCACACATAAATAACGCTGTTCGCCGATGGCTTCCCAATGCGACCAATCCACTTGCTGCGGTAATGTGACACCACGCTTATCGGCAGCCCAATGACAAAAAGCTGCAAAGCCTTCCCCAAGCAGCGCTTTCGGCAGATTCGGTAGATTTAAGTACTCATCCACACCACGAACCATGCGCTGCAAAGCATCGAATCCTAACCGGTAACTCACTTCCAAGCGGCGTAAGCGGCGGATACGCTCACCGCCAGTCACCGATTCTTGCAAGCTCAGGCGCAAATCATGACGACTTAGCTGCAGTATTGACTGATTGGCCACCTGCGACATCGACTGATAATGGTCGGCACTGATTTTATGGTAGCAACACGGAGAGATCGTCATTGCCTCACAGGCGGCATGGATACCGTGGCGCAGCAACTGCATGTGTAGCTCGCCGCAGGCATGGAGTCCCACCGCATGCAGTTCTGGACGGAAAAAGCGCTGCGCTGTCGGACAAAGTGCATCTTGCTGATGCAAAATCAGGCTAATCCCTTCGGCCTGCGCCAGCTGCGTACCGCTTGCGCACAACTCCGCTTGTAACTCGATGCCTTCCACCGGTTGCGTGGTATGTCGTGCCAGTGTGCGCGCCAAATGCCCCTTCCCTGCACACCACTCTAAGAGCGGCAACGGGTACGAGGGCAATACGGCAATGAAATCGTGGATCTGTTGCTGCTTGCGCTCTGATAACCCGGGCGCGGAACGCGCAGTCAGTTGCTGCTGCGCCGCCAATGCCGGCAGCACGCACAACGCCTCCAGCTCAGAGGCTGCAGGAATATGAGGCTGTAAAAAAGCACTGAGCGCAGCACTATCTGCATCAAGCCGGTCGATATCATCGAGGGTCAGCGCGTCTAACGCCGCCTGCAGTGCCGGAGCCTTATCGGCAAAATAGGCCGACGTATAGTGAAAAGGGGAAAACTGCCAGAACTCGCGTAACTGCCCTAGCAAGGTGTCTAACCTGTCAAACCGCTCATGCAACGTCATGGCCGAAGATTCGTATCCGCACAAAAGAATTTGCAAGAATGCGCAGTGAAATCTCATGTTCACCCGCGTCAAATACTAAAAGAAGGTATTCAAGGCTGATGCTATTCACGGCGCTGTGATGGAAAACGCGCGTATCTTAGTCGCTCGTTATCGGCTCGCCAATGACTATTTCACGCGACTGCTCTCTCACTCCGCACATAGCCTGATAACCAAGTAACAATGCGCACAAATCAACAATTGTCAGTAAGCAAAAATGAGCGTCAATGCGCGGAGGAGCCTAAGACAAAAGACAAAAATAAGACGTGAAGTTGGGATAAGAAAACGCCAACGCACAAGCGCCTATAACAGGCCACCTGTGCGTGCGTATTAGACGTGCGGTGTAGTGCTCTGTGCTTAGCGCACCGGCAGTTTGATGTCTTCAAACATCTCTTCGATTTCTTCATTCGAGCGTAATGAAATCGCAGTATTGACCAGATCCTTGGTCAGGTGCGGAGCAAAACGCTGCATGAAATCGTACATATAGGTACGCAAGAAGGTGCCTTTACGGAACCCAATTTTAGTGGTGCTAGCATCGAAGATATGGCTCGCATCGATGGCGATCAGATCTTTATCCAGCGCGGGATCTACCGCCATCGAGGCAATGACACCGACCCCAATGCCTAAGCGGACATAGGTTTTAATCACATCCGCATCGGTCGCGGTAAACACAATACGCGGCGTCAACCCAGCGCGATTAAAGGCTGAGTCCAGCTCAGAGCGACCCGTAAAACCAAAGATGTAAGTGACAAGCGGATACGCCGCCAGATCATGGATGGTAATTTGCGATTTATGCGCCAGCGGATGGTTCGGCGACACCACAATCGAGCGATTCCAGTGATAGCATGGCAACATCACCAGATCGTGATACAGATGCAACGCTTCAGTGGCAATCGCGAAATCTGCCGCGCCTTTGGCCACCGCTTCAGAAATCTGCGCTGGCGTGCCCTGATGCATGTGCAAAGAGACTTTCGGATAGCGCTCGATAAACGCTTTAATCACTTTCGGCAGCGCATAGCGTGCTTGGGTATGAGTAGTGGAAATGTTGAGCGTTCCTCGCTCAGGATGAGTATGTTCACCCGCCACTGACTTGATACTTTCCACCTTGGCCAGAATATCGCGCGCAATACGGATAATGTCGCGTCCAGCAGGTGTTATCTGCGTCAGGTGTTTACCACTGCGTTCAAAAATCTGGATGCCCAGTTCGTCTTCCAACATCCGAACTTGTTTGCTGATCCCCGGCTGTGAGGTGTACAGCCCTTCTGCCGTAGAAGAGACATTCAGATTGTGGTTAACCACTTCTACAATATATCGAAGCTGTTGTAATTTCATAGCCAACTCAACCGTTATTCCTTTAACTCTATTGGCATTATTGCCGATACAACCTTTGCAAGTATGCCCAGTTCCCAACAGCGCATACTCTTGACATACAGTTTATTAATAAAAGCAAAAAATTGCCATGCGAATAGCGCATAAGCCTATACCAGATTTTGAGAATCTGATTTATCGCTTGTTTTTCTGTATGCATGTACAAGAATAGAAACACAACCACTATCATGAAATCCCATGATCGTGTATCTTTGACAGAGTTTTTACTAAAATTACAGATTCAGAGCACCGTCTATGAACTTAATGCTGTTTTTCGTCTTGCTTGGTGTTCTTTTACTCCTCGTTATTGGCTATAACGTTATTGTGCAAAACCGAGCAAGAATTGAACACGAAAAGAAAATTGAGTCACAAAAATTAAAAGCAATCATTGATGAGACAGACCAACTGCTCTCGCAAATCAATATCATTCCCTTCAGTAAAGACCTGCTGCTTTGCTTGCAGGTTCGCAGTTTTACTGCCATTAAAGGCCTCGCTGCACTGGATAATAAGAATGCCGATTTGGCCCAACAAGTGATTGCCACGCAAAGTCAGATCGAACAATCAAAACAATCCTTTAAAGGACAAGACTTAAGCAGCTTCACGCAACCAGAAAACGATAAGCAAGCGCTGGCATTACTTAAACTTATCCGTCGTCTGCGTGCCGTGATCCGCGCTGAGCATGGCTATGGCCGCATGGAAACGCGCTCATTTATCACGGAAAACCAGCGCTTAGAGCGTCTGCAGTTGATGATTAACATCGACAATCTGTACAAGCGCGCCCGTGAAGCCTTAACGGCCAATCAGTGGTCTAATGCCAAACAACTGCTGACTAAAGGTCTCAATGCACTGGCGAAATATGAAGATGATTACGCCGAGAAAATGACTTCGCGAATGCTGGCTGATATCGAAGAAATTAATCGTCATCAGAACGAAATAAAGAATAAGCTGGATAAACAAAACCGTCAGAAAGAAACCGATGAGTTAGATATATTGTTCCAGCCGAAGAAAAAATGGTAATTAGCGAATCGTAGTAGGGATATTTGCTACATAAGGATAAATTATCCGCACAGCAATCTATAAAGAGTCAGAATAATAACGCCATAATGACAATAATCTGACTTCCCTCACGATCTGTAATGTATTTTGTAAATTACCTCACCATTTAAAAAGCCGCTTCGCGGCTTTTTGCTTTCTTATTCCCACTCCAAGCATCATCCCTGTATTGACGTATCCCATGCGAGCTTCACGCACGTGCTGGCATTAACGCCAGCCGGTATACCACAAAAGATATTCTTATTGTCGCAATGAGTTGTGTGCGCAGGATTAGGGGAGCCAGAGTGTAGATGCGAGTTACAGCGTTATTCTAGTTTGGTGCAACGCGGCTAACATCAGACTACAGTGCGCAGCTACACTCACTACCTGATGGCATCATCCACGCACAAGCCCTCACACTGACTCTGACATTCACACTCAACAGAAACCATAGAAACGTGAAGCCATAAAAACAACAATGGCCGGAAAACCGGCCATTATTTATACGAAGTGCGCGTTATCTAACGGATGGGCTCTGTGCTGTATAGTAACTAGCTGCCCATCCGGATGATTACTTCTCTTTAGCAACCCACTTGCCATCAACATAGAATGCTGACCAGCCGGTCGCTTTCCCCTCTTTCTCGGATGCTACATACTGCTGCTTAGTCTTACGGCTAAAGCGCACGGTAGTCTTGTTACCTTCAGGATCGGCTACTGGGGCATCGGCTAAATAGCGCAGTTTTTCCGGCAAACGCTCTTTAAAACGGACTAACTCTTCCACCAGCGGAGCACGTGTTTCACGCGATTTCGGGAAGGTATTGGCCGCCAAGAACACACCAGCCGCACCATCACGCAGCACGAAATATGCATCCGATTTTTCACATGCCAGCTCTGGCAGCGGTACAGGATCTTCTTTCGGCGGCGCGATCTCACCGCTCTTCAGAATCTTACGTGTGTTCTTACAATCTGGGTTAGTACAACCCATGTATTTACCGAAACGGCCCACTTTCAGGTGCATCTCAGCGCCACACTTGTCGCACTCAATCACCGGACCATCATAGCCCTTGAGGCGGAACTCACCGGTTTCAATCTCATAGCCATCACAGCTTGGATTATTACCGCACACATGCAGTTTACGGGTGTTATCCAGCAGGTAGCTATCCATCGCCGTGCCGCACTTCGCACAGCGGCGACGCGCCATCAGTGCGTTAGTCTCGGCCACGTCCCCTTCCAGAATGTTGAGCAGCTCAGCTTCTGGGATCAGGTTGATGGTGGTCTTGCAGCGCTCTTTCGGTGGCAGCGCATAGCCGGAGCAGCCCAGGAAAACGCCAGTGGTCGCCGTGCGGATCCCCATTTGACGGCCACATGTCGGGCAATCGATGTCCGTCAGCACCATCGGGTTAGCACGCATGCCACCTTCGGTTTCATCTTTTTCGGCTACTTCCAAACGCGAGGTGAAATCTTTAAAGAAGCGATTCAGAACCTGACGCCACTCTTCTTTGCCGTTTGCCACATCATCCAGTTCACCTTCCATATGAGCGGTAAAATCATAGCTCATCAGTTTGGTGAAGTTCTCTTCCAGACGATCGGAAACAATCTCACCCATCTTCTCGGCGTAGAAACGGCGATTCTCAACACGCACATAACCACGATCTTGGATGGTAGAGATAATCGCTGCGTACGTTGACGGACGGCCAATACCACGCTTTTCCAGCTCTTTTACCAATGACGCTTCGCTAAAACGTGCTGGCGGCTTGGTAAAGTGTTGGCTTGGATCCAGTGCGATCATACTCAAGATCTGACCTTGCTCGACGTGCGGCAGAGTCTGATCTTCGTCGTTTTTACGCATAGCCGGTTGCACACGAGTCCAACCATCAAAACGCAGAGTGCGCCCCTTAGCTTTCAAGGTGAACTCACCCGCCGACACCAGCAAAGTGGTGGAGTCATATTTGGCTGGCATCATCTGGCAGGCCACAAATTGACGCCAAATCAGCTGATACAGCTTCTGCGCGTCTTGCTCCATGTCTTTGAGCTGTTCGGCCAGTACATTGACATCAGAAGGACGAATAGCTTCGTGCGCTTCCTGAGCGTTCTCTTTGCTTGAGTACACCACCGGATTGGTTGGCAAGTATTTCTCACCAAACTCCGATTCGATGTAACCACGCACCATGCCCAGCGCATCTTGGCTCAAGTTTGTGGAGTCAGTACGCATATAGGTGATGTGACCGGCTTCGTACAGACGCTGCGCCAGCATCATAGTCTTTTTCACGCCATAGCCCAGACGTGTACTGGCCGCCTGCTGCAATGTTGACGTGATAAACGGCGCGGATGGCTTACTGGAGGTCGGGCGATCTTCGCGTTCGGCCACCACGTATTGCGCACGTTGCAACAAAGAAACAGCGGCCGCAGTTTCTTCACCGGTAACCGGCTCAAAAGCTTTGCCGTTACGCTGCGTCACTTGCATGCGCAGTGGGGTTTCACCCACATTCAAATCAGCATGCAGCTCCCAGTACTCTTCAGGGATAAACGCTTTGATTTCGCGCTCACGCTCTACCACCAGACGCACCGCGACAGACTGCACACGACCTGCCGACAAACCACGCGCGACCTTTTTCCACAGCAGTGGCGAGACCATATAGCCCACTACGCGGTCGAGGAAACGACGCGCTTGCTGAGCATTAACGCGATCCAGATTTAGCTCAGACGGCGCTTCAAACGCCTGCTGAATCGCATTTTTGGTAATTTCGTTAAACACCACACGTTGATAACGTGTGTCATCGCCACCGATCACTTCCCGCAGGTGCCAAGCAATGGCTTCCCCTTCGCGGTCCAAGTCCGTTGCGAGGTAAATTTTATCGGCTTTTTCAGCCAAGGTTTTCAGTTCGGTAACCACCTTTTCCTTGCCTGGCAGGATCTCATAATGCGCCTTCCAGTCATGGTAGGGATCAATCCCCATGCGAGAGATCAGCGAATCACGCTCTTTTTTCTTGGTGACGATCGCTTTTTCTTCCGGCGACAGGCCCTTAGTGCTTACCGGCGCTTTTTTAGCGGCGGTCGAAGCCGAACCACTGGTCGGTAAATCGCGGATATGACCCACGCTGGACTTAACGATGAAATCGCTACCCAAATATTTGTTAATTGTTTTTGCTTTCGCAGGGGACTCTACGATAACGAGCGATTTACCCATAGTGGTGATTACCTAAATTTATCCTTTCCGACCGCATCGCTCACTGTAAGCTGCTGGCCCGTAAAAATGTCTCTTATTTATATTGCGGTACAAACTCAGGAGATCAACCTCTTTTTCGTTATCCACTGATTTGTTGTTTAGTACCTATACAATCCTGACCGTGCAACTTGCACAAAACCAAGACTGCTGTTATTCCTTCAAGAAGGCATGCCGCATCGCATGACACAGAACGAAAGCGCTTCCCTAGGCGTGAATGACCCTATGCTGGTTGTCACTGACAGGATGACTGCCTATGCCACGACCACGGAACACCAGTTGCGAAATCAACTTCGACGGATTAGTCGGCCCGACGCATAACTACGCTGGACTTTCTGCCGGTAACATCGCATCCACGCACTTTGCTCACCACCCTTCCAACCCGCGCCAAGCCGCGCTGCAAGGGCTAGAAAAGATGCGCCTGATGCTAAATCTAGGGTTGGCGCAAGGCATTTTGCCTCCGCACGAGCGGCCATTACTGAGCGCGCTACGCCATTTAGGGTTTTCAGGTAGCCGAGCCCAAATCTTGGAGAAAGCCTATCAGTATAATCCGCGCTTGCTGGCCGCTGTTAGCTCTGCCTCATCCATGTGGGCGGCGAACGCTGCTACTGTTACCCCCAGCGCCGATAGCCATGATGGGAAAGTACACTTTACCCCAGCCAATTTGCTGAATAAATTTCATCGGTCACTGGAATCAGAAATAACAGCGCGCATTCTGCGTGCCGTTTTTGCGGATGACAAGTACTTTACTCATCATCCCGCATTACCACCGCATGATATGTTCAGCGATGAAGGTGCGGCCAACCATACCCGAATATGCCCCACGCATGGAATGTCAGGTCTTCACATTTTTGTGTACGGGCGTTCTTTTTTTGATGAAAGCCGCACTTTCCCGCACCGTTTTCCTGCCAGACAAACGCTGGAGGCCTCACAGGCCATCGCTCGTCAACACGGCTTAGATCATGATAATGCGATATTCATTCAGCAAAATCCGCAAGTCATTGATCAGGGGGTATTTCATAACGACGTTATTGCCGTGGGCAATGAAAGCGTCCTGTTTTACCACCAACAGGCCTTTTTGGCGACCGAAAGCCTAAAACAAGCGGTAACAGAACGTTTAAGCGCTGCAGATATCGCCTTTATTGAGGTTCCTGAGCAGCAAGTCAGCGTAACCGACGCGGTCCAAAGTTATTTGTTTAACTCACAATTAGTGACCTTGCCGGACCAAAGCATGGCCCTGATCGCGCCATACGAATGCCAAGAACATCCGGTCATCCGTGCCTATCTGCAAGCTTTGCCAGAGCGCTATCCGCGGCTCAGTCAGATCACTTATCTGGATTTGCGCCAAAGCATGCAAAATGGCGGCGGGCCCGCCTGCCTGCGCTTGCGCGTAGTACTCACTACCGATGAGATGGCTGCCGTTCAGCCCCATTGCCTGCTTGATAACGCGAAAATCGATCAACTCACACATTGGGTGAACAAGCATTATCGCGACCGACTCTCACTGTCAGACTTGCGTGATCCGGCCTTGCTTGACGAATCATGCCGCGCCCTAGACGAACTGACACAAATTCTGCACTTGGGCAGTCTCTATCGCTTTCAGCAAGTCGGACACTCCGCCGAGGAGTAATTGAATGGTGAATGGTGAAATAGTGGAATCATTAACGTCAGGCATGCGAGTGACCGCAGTCATGCTAGAATAGTGGCTGTTTTGTGTTACACCGCTGTACAAGGAAATAAAATGACGATGTCTTCTGCTACTCATACTGACGAAAAACAACCAATCACCCGTGCCGCCATGCTGGAGCTGGCGAACAAGATGATTGCGGAACACGAAGATTTTATGCACGGCATGCATGCTGATGATGTAGAGCAGAAAAATGGCGTGCTAATTTTCCGTGGTAACTACTTTCTAGATGAGAAAGGCATGCCTACCGGAAAAAGCACCGCAGTATTCAACATGTTCAAGCATCTGGCGCACCGTCTGTCAGAGAAATACATTCTGATTGACTAAAGCGCCCTGCGGGATGACGCCGACATAACCCCGGCTTAGCACATCCGGCCACCAGCGCCCCGCCAACAGCGCAGCGATATCACCATCGTGAACCGCTGGCGGCGGGTTATTCACACGCGACGCTGTTGTAACGCATCCGTTGTAGCATCCGTTGTAGATAGAGCGCTAGATTGACTCACTGATGATGCAGAAATACCCGTCTGGCTCGCCGATGCAGGCACAGTGCCGCGAATTAGCACCACACACAGCAGCAGTAATGTTCCACCACCGGGCAACACATTCAGCCATAACCATGACGCGCTCAACCCCGCATCGCGCAGTCGCTTAACCAGCAAGGCCAGTAAGGCGCAGACCATAAATACGGCCAAACTGGCATCCATCCAGTTTAAGTCCATCCCCGGCCATAGCAGCGTGACAAACCCGCCCAAGCCGTGGAAAAACAGCATCACCCCAACGGCAAACCCTAATCCCAAACCAAATTGCATCCTTGAAATCCGGCCGCGAAACGACAACACCAACCACGCCCAGTACATCACGGTGACCTTTATTTCAATTAATCAATTGGATAAGTGCTCAGCATGTTTTGATCCCGGCAGATTCAAGCCGGGGAAATGACTTCTGCACACATATTCTTATGGATGCAGTAAACCACATCCCGCTCCGATATGGCAGTAGCCATACCGGAACAGGTTAACCACAACGCATTACATTTTGTCGTACGTTGTCTTACAGCAGTGGACGCTGTCCGCGTTGCATCCAGCGTAGTAGTAGGCGATCAGCGCCCTCTTCCACACTGTGGGCCAGTTTGTCTGTAAGCTTTTTCCGCAAAATATAGCGGACTTCTAGCACATCTTTTTCGGCAATTTCGCGCAGCAACACATCATCGCTCGTGGCAATTTCATCCACTAAGCCTTTATCCAGCGCCTGTTGGCCGAACCAGTGTTCACCGGTCGCCACACTGTTGATATCCAAAGAAGGGCGATATTGAGACACAAAGTCTTTGAACAGCTGGTGGGTTTCTTCCAACTCTTGGCGGAACTTCTCACGGCCTTTGTCGGTATTCTCACCCAACATGGTCAACGTACGTTTGTACTCACCCGCCGTCATCAGCTCCACATCCACATCATGTTTTTTCAGTAAACGATGGATGTTGGGGATCTGCGCCACCACGCCAATAGAGCCGATAATCGCAAAAGGTGCCGACACAATATGATCCGCAATACAGGCCATCATGTAACCGCCACTGGCAGCAACTTTATCCACGGCGACCGTGACTTTCAGCCCTTTGGCTTTCAACCGTGCCAGCTGCGATGCGGCCAACCCATAACCATGCACCACACCGCCAGGGCTTTCCAAGCGTACTAGCACTTCATCGCGCTCAGAGGCAATCGCCAACACCGCGGTGACCTCTTCGCGCAATGACGCCACTTCATGGGCATCCATACTGCCTTTAAAGTTCAGGACGTACACACAAGGCTTACCCTCTTCGCGCTCAGCGCCCTCTTTTTCAACGCTCTTTTCGGCCTTTTTACGTGCCTTTTCTTGCGCTTTTTCCTCTTTTTTCTGCTTTTTACGCTCAGTTTTCAGCGCATGTTCATCCAAGCGCATCTCTTTGAGCTCATCCACCAGTTCACGGTATTGCTGGCCTAGGTCGGTTACCTGCAACTCGCCGCGTTTGCCCGGTTTGCTTCGCTGCGCCAAACCAAACACCAGCAACAGTAATCCACCGATAACCGCAAATACGGTGAGTGATTTAGCCAGAAAAACACCGTATTGATAAAGAAATTCCACAGTTCACCTTATTTATTTGGCATATCCTGTGTACATCCTAACAAATGCTTGGCCAATGCCCAATGTCGCGATTACGTCACAATCAGGTTACAATGCGCAAATATTAACAATGAGTCATTGTCTGACTGTAAAAAGAGGGTATTACGTGGATTATCAAGCCCCTGAAAACTTACTGACTGACCGTATTATTCTGGTCAGTGGTGCCGGAGATGGGATCGGAAAGGAAGCCGCACTCACGTATGCCCGTCATGGTGCAACGGTGATCCTGCTGGGTAAAACGGTGCGCAAACTGGAAGCGACCTACGATGCCATTGTGGCGCAAGGCGGCCAAGAGCCCGCCATCATCGCACTGGATATGATGGGCGCGACCGGTCAGCATTATCAGCAGATTGCCGAGTCAATTCGCGAACAATTTGGCCGCCTTGATGGCGCGCTGCTGAACGCCGGTATTCTGGGGGTTTTGTCACCGCTTGCCCAATATGATGAGAAAACGTGGCGGGAAGTGATGCAAGTGAATGTCACGGCGCAGTTTTTACTGGCGCAAGCCTTGCTGCCACTACTGCATGCGGCCCCGTCTGCCTCCTTGGTTTTCACCTCTTCGAGTGTCGGAAAAAAAGGGCGTGCGTTTTGGGGTGCCTACGCAGTATCCAAATTTGCGACCGAAGGAATGATGCAAGTACTGGCCGATGAGCTGGAAAACACGCAAGTGCGTGTCAACTGCATCAATCCGGGCGGCACCCGTACCGGAATGCGCGCCAAAGCTTTCCCTGCGGAAAATCCAGAATTACTGAAAACCGCCGCCGAGATCATGCCGGTTTACCTCTACTTGATGGGCGATGACAGCAAACAAGAAAACGGCCAAAGTTTTGATGCGCAGCCTAATCGCTTACCGGGAGTCGCGCGCTAATGGCACGCGTATTTAGCGTATAATCCTTTCACACCTGCGTTTTACAGCGCGCATTCATCAACTAAGCATAACCGGCATCAAGGGAAGCGGTACCATGTAATACCGCTTCCCCATCAATTAGACAAATCAGCTTACATAATCACCGCACAAAATCCTGCCGCTACGGGAATCTCGGCCTAAAATAGTGGTCATAAATGACAGAACATCATAAAAGCCGTGAGGTTACTCTATGAACCGTCAATTACTGATTGCTGTGTTAATGCTGTTCAGTGGCAGCATAGCAACCGCACATGCCGAAACCCTTTCTCGTCAGTATGATCAGGCTGTAGCCACCTCTACCGAAGCACTGGAGCAAGCAGCGGATACCACTAAAGAGTGGGCAGGCAAAACCAGTGAGCAGCTAGAGCTGCCGCAAAAATACGATGCGGCGCGTAACTCGGTCGACAACGCCGCCGAACAAGTCAAAACCGGCTGGGACAAAACCAGTGAAAAGCTACAACTGCAGCAAAAGTATGACTCGGTGAAAAGCTCGGTAGACACCACCATTGGCAACGTGCAAAACACATGGAATGCACCGGAGAATAAAGCGGCCCGCGCAGAAGCAGAAAATCAGTTAAAATCGTCGTGGGATGGAATGATGCTGCAAGGCAAAAAAGTCTGGCAGAGCGTGACGAATCAACCCGCACAACCTGCGCAGAGTGAGAATGGCAGCACCAATGCCGCCTCACCCGCTCCGGCCAGTAACGCACATCCTGCACAACAACTGGATGCCAGCGGTAACTATCCTGATCCCGCTCAGTAAGCGCTGACCACAGATAATCGTTAATTAGTGCTGATAAAAAAATACCCGCCAATGGCGGGTATTTTGTTGTTCGCTGTATTTGCATATCCAGTTAAGCAGGACGACGCGGACGGCGCTGCTGCTGTTGCTGAGTATGACGGCGCACTGCACGACGGATCTGGTTCGGATTCTTGGTCCGACGCTGATGCTCCACCGCCACTTTGGTCTGAGTCTCTTCCTTCAGACCCACCAGCTCACGCAAGTAGTTCACATCTTTCAGTTCCAGCTCTGCCCAGCCACCACGCGGCACCAGCTTAGGCAGCTTGATATCACCGTAGCGAACACGGATCAGACGGCTCACCTGCACACCCTGTGATTCCCACAGACGACGCACTTCACGGTTACGGCCTTCGGTCAGGGTGACGTTAAACCACTGGTTGATACCCTCACCACCCTGGAACTTGATGGATTTAAAGGACGCCGGACCATCTTCCAACTGCACGCCCAGACGCAGACGTTGCAACATAGCATCATCTACCGCGCCAAACACACGCACAGAGTACTCACGTTCAACTTCTTGGCTTGGGTGCATCAGACGGTTCGCCAGTTCACCATCGGTCGTGAACAGCAGCAGACCCGAGGTATTCACGTCCAGACGGCCTACGGCAATCCAACGCGCCCCTTTCATACGTGGCAGACGATCGAATACGGTCGGACGACCATCCGGATCTTTACGCGTACAAAGCTCACCTTCCGGCTTGTAATACGCCAGAACGCGACAAATCACTTCGTCTTTTTCTTTGATGGAAACAATATGACCGTCAATACGCACTTTCAGCGGTTGGCGAGTATCAACACGATCACCGAGTGTCGCTACTTTGCCATCGACACTGACACGTCCCTGCTCGATCATTGCTTCAATTTCACGTCGGGAACCGTGACCGGCACGGGCCAATACTTTTTGCAGTTTTTCGCTCATTGAGCCAACCTCTCATTGTCGCCTTCACAGGCGTCGCTAGTGTGTTTCGTTTCGGATTTCGTTTCGGTAAGCTGCCCGATTGAGGCTTTACCCAAAGGGGGCAGCATCATACCTGATGCACCGCCGCGCATCAATGAAATGGCGCGCTATCGGCAACCCCTTCACGCACGATAACCGGTGCATCTTCGGTCAAATCAATCACGGTGGTAGGCTGTTGGCCAAGGTAACCGCCGTTGATGATCAAATCGACCTGATGTTCTAAATGATCGCGGATCTCTTCTGGATCAGACTCAGTAAAATCATTGCCCGGCAAAATCAGCGAGGTGGACATCAACGGCTCACCCAACGCTTCCAACAAGGCTTGCGCAATATTGTTATCCGGCACCCGCAGACCAATGGTTTTACGCTTTGGCGTCATCAAGCGGCGCGGCACTTCTTTAGTCGCCTTCAAAATAAAGGTGTAAGCGCCCGGCGTGTTGTTTTTGATCAGGCGAAAGGCGGAGTTACTGACCTGTGCGTACAACGAGATCTCAGACAGATCGCGGCACACCAAGGTAAAGTTATGCTCTGGGTCTAATTGACGGATGCGAACAATTCGATCCATCGCATGCTTATCGCCCAGCATACAGCCCATGGCATAGCCCGAATCGGTCGGGTACACCACCACCGCGCCTTCGCGCAGCAAAGCCACCGCCTGATTAATCAGACGCGTTTGTGGGTTATCGGGATGAATGTAAAAAAACTGGCTCATATTATTCCTCCTGCCGTGTGTCAGAGTCTGGCCACTGATGCCACACCGGCGTGCAGTCTGCTGGTAGCCACAATTTCCGCCCCAGCTCGATCCACGAACAAGGCTGATGGAAATCAGATCCCTGTGAAACCAGCAGATTAAATTCTCTTGCATACGCCGCCAGTTGAGCCCGCTCCTGCGGGGCCTGCTGGCACTGTGCAATTTCCATGGCATCACCGCCGGCTTGCGAAAATGTCTCTAACAATTTTCGCAGCCATTTTGCCGATAAACCATAGCGCCCCGGATGAGCCAGCACGGCCTGTCCGCCGGCAGCGTGAATCACGCTAATTGCTTGATTTATTGTACACCATTGCGGCGGAACATATCCTATTTTCCCTTTTGCCAGATATTTCTTAAACACGCCTTGCATGGTGGACGCTACGCCCAGCTCCATCAGGTAACGGGCAAAGTGAGCTCGGGTAATTGCACTGCCGCTTTGCACATATTTACGCGCTCCTGCCAAGGCATCAGGAATGCGGTGTTTTTCCAAACGGCGCGCCATCTCTTCCGAGCGCTCGGTACGTTTTTGCTGCTGCTCGCCAATCAATTGCTGCAATTCAGGATGCGTTGGCGCAATGCCCAACCCCACAATATGAATTTCGATATTTTCCCAACAGGTGGATATCTCAATGCCATTAATCAAACGCAGCGCAAGCGCATGCTGCGCAATGGCGTGATGGGCCGCGTCTAGCCCGCCTACCGTATCATGATCAGTCAACGCCAACACGGTAACGCCTTGCTCGGCCGCCCGTAGGACCAATTCTTCCGGCGATAAACTGCCATCAGAAGCCTGACTGTGGCTGTGTAAATCAAACAAAGGCACTAAGCTCTGTTCTATGCGCTGTTCTGCGCGCTGCTCTGCACACTGCACTACGCCGCGTTCTGCGTTGTCGGTCATGACTCATTTCCGTTTTCCAAAATTAACAGCAGCCTTATAACACACATCCCTTACTCGCCGCCCAAACAAAATGATGTTCAAACGGTGCAATGCAAACGGATATTCGTTACCCCTGAGGTTGTGACGCATCACGCAGCCAAACAGTAAAACAACCCGTCACTAACACCATCGCAGCGTTTTTATAATAAAAACTCACAATCAGGGATTGACAACACCCTCTCGTATCAGCTTAATAGTACACAAGCCAAGCAAGTTTGGCATGCCGAATAACCGTGTAATACACCCGGCACCACACCCACTCTTGCTGCTGTGACCAATGAGGAGTCTGTTATGTCAACGCTGTTCGTCCGCCACTACCACACAACTATCTGCACTCTGCCTCTGGCAGGTTGGTGGCGTGATACCTATGCGGGCAGCATTGTGGCACGTACCTGAGGTTAACTCAGCTCGTCACACCATCAAGCCCGCACTTTGCGGGTTTTTTTATGCGTGTTTATACGCGCCACGAGATAACAGAAGTATTAAAGGAATAAAACGATATGGCCTCACTGATTCAGATTTTACAGCGCGATGTTCCGTATCATCAGGATCCCACCCTGATTTTTCAGGCCCTGTGCGCCGAACAAACGGCCTGCTTACTGCTGGATTCAGCTGAAATTGATAGCAAGGAAAACCTGAAAAGTTTGCTGCTGATTGATGCCGCATTGCGCATTGTGTGTCGAGAGAATCAGGTCAACGTGCAGGCGCACAGTGATAACGGACGCCGCCTGCTGGATGTGTTACAACACGCGCTGCCAGACAGCGTAGATGCCCTGCGTGAATCTGCTGCGCTGACGCTACGCTTTCCCGCGGGAGCCGCACACTCCGCGACGGCGCAAGATGAAGATTCACGGCTGAAAAGTTTGTCAGTATTTGACAGTGTGCGCGCGTTACTGCACGGCTTGAGTTTTGACCCTCAGCACCCGCATGCCCTGTTTATCGGTGGGCTATTCGCCTACGATTTAGCGGCCCAATTCGAGCCAATGCCCGAGGTGGGAAGACAGCAGCAATGCCCTGATTTTTGCCTTTATGTGGCCGAAACGTTGCTGATCATCGACCACCAGCACCGCCAAGCACACCTGCAGGCATCTCTATTTGCGCACTGCCAGCATGAGCAGCAGCGCTTAAGTGACCGCTTATTGCAGCTCAACCAACAACTGCACCACTTGCCAGCGCCGGCACTGGCACCCGAAGCGAGCATCGCCCACTTGCACCTTAGCCAATCGGATGCGGAATTTTGTACCACCGTGCAAACGTTGAAGCAGCATATTTTGTGCGGCGATATCTTTCAGGTCGTACCGTCTCGCCGTTTCAGCTTGCCGTGTCCACACCCGTTAGCGGCTTACCGCGAACTCAAGCGCAGTAACCCCAGCCCATACATGTTTTACCTGCAAGATCCGCTGTTCACGCTATTTGGGGCATCACCAGAAAGTGCCTTGAAATTCAGCGCCGATACCCGCCAAGTCGAAATCTACCCCATCGCCGGCACCCGTCCGCGCGGTAAAACAGCACAAGGCGAAATAGACCGCGATCTGGATAGCCGACTGGAGCTGGATTTACGGCTGGATAAAAAAGAGCTTGCCGAGCACATGATGCTGGTCGACTTGGCGCGCAATGACGTTGCCCGGATCAGCGAGCCGGGTAGCCGCTATGTGGCCGATCTGCTGCACGTCGACCGCTATTCCCACGTCATGCATTTAGTCTCACGCGTTGTTGGCACTCTGCGTAGTGATCTTGATGCCCTGCACGCCTATCAAGCCAGCATGAACATGGGCACCCTGACCGGCGCGCCCAAAATTCGTGCGATGCAGCTGATTTATCAAACCGAACAAACTCGCCGTGGCAGCTACGGTGGCGCAGTAGGTTACATGAATGGCCAAGGCGATCTGGATACCTGCATCGTGATCCGCTCAGCCTATGTCGAAAATGGTATCGCCAGTGTGCAAGCCGGTGCCGGTGTGGTGTACGACTCGGTGCCACAAGCCGAAGCCGACGAAACCCGCGCTAAGGCGCAAGCGGTGATTAGCGCCATCGCCCGCGCTCACCAATTTACGCTGCACGAATCCGTGCCTCAGAGCCAAGCGGCATTGCTCGGGCAGACCAACGTACAGGAGGCATCATCATGCTAAATTCATCAGCCACTGTATCCGGCACCATGATGTCCAACGTCAATACCGCTGCGATGCCGCATGTCGTGTTACTCGATAACTTTGACTCGTTCACCTATAACTTGGTCGACCAATTCCGCTTACTCGGATGCCCGGTCACCGTATTTCGTAACAGTGTCGATGCCAAGCATATCGCCGCGCAATTACGTGAATTAAACCAGCAATCGAGCGCCGTCTTAGTGCTCTCGCCAGGGCCAGGCACACCGAGTGCGGCGGGCTGCATGCCAACCTTGATTGCAGATGTCAAAGGGCAAGTACCGATTATCGGTATCTGCCTTGGCCACCAAGCCCTGATCGAATCTTATGGCGGCACCGTCAGTACGGCCGGTGAGATTATCCACGGTAAAGCCTCCGCTATTAGCCATGACGGGCAAGCCATGTTCGCCGGCCTGCCACAACCGCTGCCCGTGGCCCGTTACCACTCGCTAGCCGGTAGCAATCTACCGAGCACACTGACGGTCTGCGCGGAATATCAAGGGATCCCAATGGCCATTCGCCAAGATAGCGATCGCGTCTGCGGTTTCCAGTTCCATCCGGAGTCGATTCTCACCACGCAAGGAGCCGTCTTGCTGGCGAATGCCCTGCGCTGGGCCAGCGCCAAGAGCGCCACCCCAACAGCTTGAGGCTGGCTCAACAGCCCGAATCACGACACCGACCGAATACGGAACTGCTCGAAGAAGGAATAGACGATGCAAGCCATTCTGGACAAATTATTCCGCCGCGACAGCTTAACGCGCGACGAAAGCCACACTCTGTTTGACAGCATCATTCAAGGCGCTATGCCGCCAGAATTGCTGGCTGCAGTCTTGATCGCATTGAAAGTGCGTGGCGAGACGCCGCAAGAGATCGCCGGCGCGGCTTCAGCGCTGCTGGCCCATGCCCAACCGTTCCCACGCCCAGATTATCTGTTTGCCGATATCGTCGGCACTGGCGGCGATGGCAGTGGCAGCATCAATATCTCCACCGCCAGTGCATTTGTTGCCGCCTGCTGTGATGTTCGCATTGCCAAACATGGCAATCGCAGCGTATCGAGCTTAACCGGCTCTTCCGATGTATTAAGTGCTCTGGGTATTCGCATTGATTTACCGGCCGAGCAAGCGCGCGCAGCCATGAATGACTTAGGCGTGTGCTTTTTATTCGCGCCGCAATACCACGGCGGCGTGCGCCACGCCATGCCAGTGCGCCAGCAGCTAAAAACGCGCACCATCTTTAATGTGCTCGGCCCCTTGATTAATCCTGCGCGTCCGCCATTGGAATTAATGGGTGTCTACTCGCCAGAGCTGCTGCTACCGATTGCCGAAACACTGCGAGAATTGGGTTTTAAGCGCGCCGCGGTCGTCCACGGTAGCGGCCTAGATGAAGTGGCACTGCATGGCCCAACCCAAGTGGCAGAGCTGCGCGACGGTGATATCCACAGCTATACCTTAACGCCAGACGATTTTGGTTTAACCGCTGCGCCACTGGAGAGCTTACGTGGTGGCGATGCGGGTGAAAATGCGCGCATTCTCACGCAATTACTGCAAGGACAAGGCACTACCGCACAACGTCATGCCGTAGCAGCTAACGTTGCCTTACTGCTGCGGCTATTCGGGCTCGAGGATCTCAAGCACAATGCAGAACAGGCATTAGCTGTGCTGGCCGGAGATCAGGCCCTGCGCAAAGTTCAACTTCTTGCAGCCCGAGGTTAAGGATGAAAGAGACTGTATTAAGCCGCATTGTCGCCGACAAACACCATTGGATTGCGCAGCAAAAAAGCGCGCAGCCATTGGAAAGCTTTATTCTGGATATTCACCCCAGCGATCGGGATTTTTATGCGGCGCTACGCCAAAACCGACCGGCATTTATTTTGGAATGCAAGAAAGCCTCCCCCTCTAAGGGGCTGATCCGCGCTGATTTTGATCCCGCAGCAATTGCTCGGGTCTACGCACCTTATGCTTCGGTCATTTCGGTACTGACTGACGAAAAATACTTTCAGGGCAGCTTTGCGTTTTTACCGCAAGTCAGACAAGAAGTGCGCCAACCTGTCTTGTGCAAAGATTTCATCATTGACCCATATCAGATTTATCTGGCACGCCATCATCAAGCTGATGCCATCTTACTGATGCTATCAGTGCTCGATGATGAAACCTACCGCACACTGCACGCGGTAGCCGATCGCCTACACATGGGCGTGCTGACTGAAGTGAGCAATCGAGAAGAAGCTGAGCGCGCGGTGACTCTCGGGGCGCGCGTGGTTGGCATCAATAACCGCAATCTGCGGGATTTGAGCATTGATACCTCGCGCACGGTTGAATTAGCCGCCATGTTACCGCCAGATGTACTGGTGATCAGCGAATCCGGTATCCACCAACATCGGCAGATCCGTCAACTCGGGCAAGTCGCACACGGCTTTTTGATTGGTAGCGCCCTGATGGCCGAGCCTGATTTGAATCAAGCCGTGCGCCGCGTGCTACTGGGTGAAAACAAAGTTTGTGGTTTGACGCGCCCTGAAGATGCCCTGGCCGCCTATCAAGCCGGCGCTTACTACGGCGGGCTGATCTTTGTCGGCAAATCGCCGCGCTATGTGGATATTGCCACAGCAAAAACCATTCAAGCCGCTGCACCACTGCAATACGTTGGCGTGTTTCGCAACGCCAAACCAGAAACCATCGCACTGACCGTTGAACGACTAGGTTTACATGCGGTTCAGCTCCACGGCAGTGAAGATGCGGCGTATATCCACGCCTTACGGCAAACATTACCGACCCAGTGCCAAATTTGGAAAGCACTGCCCGTGGGCGAGCACGCCCCTAAACTAGATTTGTCGGATGTCGATCGCTATGTGCTCGACAGCGAAGCACAAGGCCAGTTCGGCGGCACCGGGCGCACCTTTAACTGGGCGTTATTAGAAGGGTTACCGCTCGACAACGTGTTACTCGCCGGTGGTCTAAACCCCGATAACGCCGAATCAGCGCAGCACTTAGGTGCCGCCGGCCTCGACTTTAACTCCGGCTTAGAAAGCGCGCCGGGGATCAAAAGTCAGGACAAAATCAGTACCGTTTTCTCACGTTTACGTCAGCAGGGAGTTTCAGCATGACCAAGCTTAATCCGTATTTTGGTGAATTTGGCGGGATGTTTGTCCCCCAGATTTTGATCCCTGTCTTGCAGCAGCTGGAAGAAGCGTTCATTGAGGCTCGCCAAGATCCTGCGTTTCAAGCTGAACTGCACGACCTGTTGGTCAACTACGCCGGACGCCCGACCGCCTTGACCCTGTGCCGTAATCTCACCGCCGGCACGCGCACTAAGCTGTACCTCAAGCGCGAAGATTTACTGCACGGCGGCGCGCACAAAACCAACCAAGTGTTGGGACAAGCCCTGCTGGCGCGTCGCATGGGCAAAACCGAGATCATCGCAGAAACCGGTGCTGGGCAACACGGCGTCGCCACCGCGCTGGCCTGCGCGCTGCTCGGACTCAAATGCCGCATCTACATGGGTGCGAAAGATGTGGAGCGCCAATCGCCGAATGTGTTTCGCATGCGACTGATGGGCGCAGAGGTGATCCCAGTAACCTCAGGCTCGGCAACCTTAAAAGATGCTTGCAGCGAAGCAATGCGCGATTGGTCCGCCAGCTATGCCACCGCCCACTACTTATTGGGCACGGCGGCAGGCCCGCATCCCTTCCCCACCATTGTGCGTGAATTTCAGCGCATGATTGGTGAAGAAACCAAGCGCCAAATTATGGAAAAAGAAGGCCGACTGCCGGATGCTGTGATCGCCTGTGTCGGCGGAGGCTCCAACGCCATCGGCATGTTCGCGGACTTTATTGATGAAACCTCCGTGCGCCTCATCGGTGTCGAGCCAGGTGGACTCGGCATTGCGAGCGGCCAACATGGTGCGCCACTCAAGCATGGAAAAGTGGGGATCTTCTTTGGGATGAAAAGCCCCATCATGCAAGACGCAGAAGGACAAATTGAAGAGTCCTACTCCATCTCTGCCGGTCTCGATTTCCCCTCCGTGGGCCCGCAGCATGCACACCTGAATAGCATTGGCCGCGCGGATTATGTTTCGATCACCGATGACGAAGCGTTAGAGGCATTCCAAGAAATTGCCCGTCACGAAGGGATCATTGCTGCGCTGGAATCCTCTCATGCGCTGGCGCATGCCCTGAAAATGGCACGCGAAAATCCGCAGCAAGAGCAATTGCTGGTGGTTAACCTTTCCGGTCGTGGCGACAAAGATATTTTTACTGTTCACAAGATTTTGCAAGCGCGCGGGGTGATGCAATGAGCCGTTATCAAACACTGTTTCAGACACTGGCCGAACGCCATGAAGGCGCATTTGTCCCCTTTGTTACGCTGGGCGACCCCAACCGTGAACAGTCGCTGGCCATTATCGACACCTTGATTGCAGCTGGTGCCGATGCTCTAGAGCTGGGCTTTCCGTTCTCGGATCCGTCAGCCGACGGCCCCACCATCCAAGGTGCCAGCTTGCGCGCGTTGCAATCTGGCATCACGCCAACTCAGTGCTTCGCCATGCTGAGCGAAATCCGCGCTCGCCATCCCAAAATCCCCATTGGGCTGCTGATGTACGCCAATTTGGTCTATGCCCGCGGCATTGATGCGTTTTACGCTGCATGTGTACAAAGCGGCGTAGACTCCGTGTTAATTGCCGATGTGCCCGTTGAAGAATCACTGCCGTTTCGTGTGGCGGCGCAAGCGCACGGCATCGAAACTATCTTCATCTGCCCACCGAATGCTAACAGTGCCACCGTGCAAAGTGTGGCTGCGTGCTCACAAGGCTATACCTATCTGCTCTCGCGCGCCGGCGTAACCGGTGCCGAGCAAAAAGCCGTGATGCCACTGGAGCACATTATGGCGCAGCTGCGCGATCATAATGCGCCGCCAGCCCTGCTCGGCTTTGGAATTGCAGAGCCAGCTCAAGTCAAAGCAGCACTGGATGCCGGCGCGGCAGGCGCTATTTCCGGCTCGGCGGTGGTGAAAATCATCGAACAGTACCAAACCCAGCCAGAGCAGATGCTGCAACACTTGCATGCGTTTGTTCAGGCCATGAAAGCGGCCACCCATCGCGGCTAATTTGCAGCATAACTGGGCGTTACCCCAATCCCCGATAACAGGTCGGCGCCACCGGCCTGTTTTTTTCCACATCCAGAGGATTGAGCGCATCGGCTTTTCCCATGCCCTATTTCACACCGCTGCCGCGGCAGTTAAACGCATACTTACGAGCCACATCCCGTCATCGCACTGATTTACAGCGATATTTCTTGCCCCCTCTTGAAGAGCGGTAGCCGCCGCGCTATAAAACGCAGCAGTGAATTAGTTCGTTGAAAACACCCCTTTCGCCCGCCCGCTCATAGAAATGAGCATTGAGGCATACGAAAGGCGTGGTGGTCTGCTCCATAACAGTGAAGTTTGTGTGCAATCATGAGTGATGAGTTAAATCCCTGTGTCAGCTGCGGCGCGTGCTGCGCCTATTTCCGCGTTTCTTTCTACTGGGGCGAAACTACCGAAGGCGGTGGTTTAGTACCCGAACATCTCACTGAACAAGTGACTCCGCATCTGGTTTGCATGCAGGGCACCGGTCAACGTCCGGCGCGCTGTGTGGCGTTAACTGGTCAGATTGGTGAGTCAGTCAGTTGCAGTATGTATCATCAACGCTCCAGCACCTGTCGGCAATTTGCCATGTCCGGTGAAAACGGCGTCCACAACCCTGACTGCGATAAAGCCCGCGCCGCACATGGTTTACCGCCCTTACCGGTTCCCGTTTGGCAACCGTCTCTACCGGAGGCTGAACCGGCCTGAGCCTTAATCTAAAACTGAAATTTTCAGAAAATTAGCCCACATCAGCGAACAAACACCGATTACCACACTGCAGCCCTTTCATTTGAGGGCTGCTACCCGCTACAATCAGCCCCCGAAACAGAATCTTGCATGAACTGTGGGGAGACTTCATGCCTATCACCGCTCAAACTTTATTACGCGACAGCGCTAACTTTATCCGTAATCACCTGAATACGGTGCTGCTGCTTTCACTGATCGTTGCTGTGATTGTGGTTCTGGCAGAATACCTGATGATAGGAACTCCAGACTCCATCGAACTGTCGCAAGACCAAATCATGATGCAAAGCATGCGCACACAAACCTTGCTGAACATCCTGACCACTCCGCTGTTTAGCGTCAGTCTGCTGAGTCTGGTATTGCTAAGCTCCCGTGGTTTTCAGGCTAACACCATGACCGCACTGAAAGCCGGTGTGCCGCTCTATTTCTCGATGTTAGGGCTGGAAGTATTATCTGGACTGGCGACCTTTGTCGGCTTTTTAGCGCTGATCCTGCCAGGGATTTATGTGGCGATCCGACTGTCTTTCGCCCCTTGCTTTTTGGTCAGCGAACGTTTGCACATGCTAGATGCCATGAAAGCAAGCTGGGCCGGTGCGACACCGTGGATGCGTTTGGTCTTACAAGGCTATTTGTTTATCTACCTAGGTCTGCGTCTGCCATCGGTCTACATTCTGGGGCTGATTGATAATGCGCTGAACCTGCATCCATCATTGTTTGCACTGCTGGTGAGTGTGGTCTATAACCTGACCAGCGCCCTGATGCTGATTTTCCTATTCCGCCTGTATATGCTGAAATTAGCGCCACAACAGGAGCAAACCAGCACACCAAGCGTGGAATAATCATCAATCGCTAACGCGAGCCAAGTGCCTCGAGAAAACGGCATTGCATAAAAAACGGCAGATAAATCTGCCGTTTTGCGTTTTTGCTCTCGGGGTATTCGGGGATATTTGAGCGGACGAAGAGGTGATGTTTATCCCCTATCTCCACACAAATCTTATATAGCCCCAATCCTGCATCTGGTAATTAGATTAGGCCGTACCACCACCATCCAGTGAACACTCCACGCACTGCGCACTTTGCACCAATCGTACCGCCAGATAAATATCCGGTACCAGCACCATGCCATCGTCACCACTTTGCAAATCGGAGTTTTTAATCCAACGCGAGATTTCCGTTGTTCGCCCCGCCATGACTAAACGAGTACGCCGCTTACGCAGTTCATTTTTCAGCTCTTCCAACACCGCCATGACGCTAACATCCGCGTGAGTAAAGCTAGAGACCGCATCCACCACCACCCAACGCACCGGCTCTTCGGCCTCATCCACCAGCTCCAGCACCCGCTTTTTAAAATAGGGCGCATTAAAGTAGGTGAGCGGTGAATTGAAACGATACATCAATACCTCTGGCAGCGGTCGGATCCCATTACCGTTACCGCGCGAACGCACCAACCCATTGCTATCAAGGCCCAATTGCTGTTCGGTCGGACGAAACACTGTTTTCATAAACTGCGCTAATGCCAGCAATACCGCCATCATGATGCCGGGGATCACCCCAATCACCAGTACGCTGATAAAAGTAAACACCGCCAGACCAAACGCGCCTTTATTGCGTTTACGCAACGCCCATAACCCGCGCAGATCCATCAGATAAAACGAGGAGTAAATCAGCACTACGCCCAGCGCCGCGGTGGGCACATACTGCAAAGGATTGGTCAGGAAAAACATCACAAACGCAATCATCAACGCCGCAACGATCGACACCAACTGCGATTTACCGCCATTGGCATCATTGACTGCGGTACGCGAACTTGCGCCACTAATCGCAAAGCCTTGGGAAAACGCCGACGCCAAATTGATAATACCAAGCGCGCGAAACTCCTGATCGGCATCGATATCATAGCCATTACGGGCAGCAAAACTGCGCGCCGTCAGCATCATGCTGACAAAACTGACCACCGCCAAGTTCAGGGCAGGCATCACCATATTGCGCAGTAACTCAGGTGGGAACACCGGCCATTGCACAACCGGCAATCCGGCCTGCACATAACCAATGGTCGCAACGCCCTGCTGACCTAAATTGAGCAACCAAACCGCCGCTGCCGCGACAATCATCGCCACCAGCGCGTTAGGCCACCTTGGGCGCAAACGCCGGCACACCAAAATGGTCGCTAACGTTAGGATACTGAGCGCAGTCGTCACCACATGTGAATGCTGCAAATACTGCGCCCCAGCCAGTACCCGCTCAATCAATCCGCGCTGCTCATAGGTAAAGCCAAACACTTTACTCAGCTGACCGACGATAATGGTCACCGCCACGCCGTTGAGTAAGCCAGCCAAAATCGGACGCGAAAGAAAATCGGCCAACATCCCTAAGCGAAAACGGCTGGCAATCAGACACCAGATGCCGGTCATCACCGTCATCATGACCACCAGCTGCCAATAACGCTCGCTATCACCCATCGCCAAAGGCGCGACTGTCGCCGCCACCACTGCGCACGTTGCCGCATCCGGCCCCACAATCAGCTGGCGGGATGAACCAAACACGGCATACGCCAGCATCGGCAAAATACAAGAATAAAGCCCTGCCGCCGCCGGAACCCCGACCAAACTGGAATACGCAATAGCGACCGGCAACGCAACCGCCGCCACCGAGATGCCGGAAAGGATGTCCGTGCGTAACCACTCCTTTTGATACTGGCCTAATGCGGCCAAGCCGGGAAACCAGCGAGCCATGACCTTACGGAACATCGGTGACACTCCTTGTATAAATGCAGTAGCCTGCCACGCCTAAGCTATACCCACGCGCTCAGCAACTTTACTTTAATAGCAATAACGCAATATTTACTCCGCCCTATAAAGTTACGTTAGCAGATCCCAGCACAGATCGCTCACGTCCTGCGCTACATTACCGTGCTTTATTTATCTGCCGTTGAGCGCGTTATCAGCGAATCAAGCGGCCATAAATACTGTCGCCATTACGTTTATCAATTACGCGCCCGTAACCTGCGGCTCGGTCTTGGCCTGCAAAAAGCGAATTAAAAACGCATCAATCAAGGCCGCTTCCTCAATCCAGCCATAGCGACCCGATGCTCCACCGTGCCCCGCTTCGGTTTCGGTGCGACACAACAGCGGCGCGTTGCCCTGCTGCATATCGCGCAACTTGGCAATCCACTTTAACGGCTCCCAATAGGTTACACGCGTATCGTGCAGCCCAGCCGTAGCCAAAACCGGAGGAAAATCATTCGGCTGCAGATTGTCATACGGGGAATAGGCGCGGATCCACTGATACGCTTCCTCCTCTTCTGGACAGCCCCACTCATCATATTCCAAGCAGGTCAGCGGTAAAGAAGGGTCCAGCATGGTAGTCAGCGTATCGACAAACGGCACAGCGGCCACCACTGCCCCAAACAGCTCTGGGCGCAAATTCAACGCCGCCGCAACCAACAGACCACCCGCGCTACCACCTGAAATACCGACCATCCCTGCGCGGGTGTAGCCTTGTGCAATCAGGTATTCGGTGCAGGCAATCAGATCGCGGAAACTGTTTTGTTTATGGGCAAGTTTACCTTGCTCATACCAATCACGCCCCAACGTCGCCGAACCGCGCACGTGTGCCTGCACACAAATCATGCCGCGCTCCAGCAATGGTAACCAGCTACGTGCCAGCCCCAAGTCATCCACTTCGCCATACGCACCATAACCGCACAGCACCAGTGGCGCCGCCACAGTTACACGCGCTGGCTTAACCATGGTCAGCGGAATTTTCACCCCATCATGACCTGTTGCCCACAAACGCAAAATCTCATATTGCTGCGGATCAAATCCCGGCAAAGGATATTGCTGTAACAAGGTCGTCTCACCACTATCCACATCGTATTCCGAGATAGCCACAGGCTGCACGAGCGTCGAGTAGCTATAACGCAAACGGCGAGTCATAAAATCAGGATTGGAGCCAAACCCGCACTCCCAAGCCGCATCGGCAAACTGCAATTGCTGCTCGGGCCGATCCTCAAACCAGACATACAGCGCACTTAAGCCTTCACGTACCGCGCTATAGGCCACAAACCCAGCAAAGCAAGAGACGCTATCCAGCAGCCGTTCATCACTGCCCGCAATAACCGTCTGCCAATGCTCCACCGATGGGGAGGCAACCGCAGTACGAGCAATTCGGAAATTCGGGTGCTCATCGTTGGTCAATAGCCAAAACTCGCCAAGGCGGTGGTCAACGTAATACTCCACGCCTTCGCGCAGTGGGCTCACCAACTGTGGCTGCGCCTGCGGATTATCCGCCGGCAAATACCAGCACTGGCTGCAACTCGAACCACCGGCCGTAATAATCAGATATTGGTTGTCGCGCGTGCGCTCAACCGACAAAAACAGATCGCCATCTGGCAAATCCAACAGGCACACATCCTCAGCTTGTGTGGTTCCTAAACGGTGGCGCCACGCCGAAAGCGGTCGGTTTTGCTCATCTAAACGGATATAGACAAAATGTCGATTATCATTAAACCAGCAGAAACTGCCGGAGCATGCCGCCAGCGTCAGCGGTAAATCCGCCTCTAACGTCAAGTCACGTAAATGCAGGGAAAACTGCTCATCCCCTTGCTCATCGGCTGCCCATAATAGCAACCTATGATCCGGGCTCACCTCAACACCGGCTACATCAAAATAGGCTTTGTCCTGCGCATACTCAGGTTCATTGAGACACACTTCCTCAGCGCCATTCTCACCTTGACGACGACAAAACAGCGGATACTCCGCCCCTTGGGTGTAACGCGAATAATATTGGTAAGGCCCATCGCTCACTGGCACCGAGCACCACTCTTCGCGGATCCGACTACGAATCTCATGGGCAATCTGCGTCTGTAGCGTCGCCGTCGTCGACATCACATGCGCACAATACGCATTTTCCGCCTCAATGTGCGCCATCACCGCGGGTGAGGTGTCCAACTCTCGCATCCAGTAATAGGGATCATGGCGGACTTCACCATGTTTGACGTGGGTACAGGGGATTTTTTTCGCTTTCGGTGCCTGCAAAACGTTTTCCTCAAAAAGCTGATCGATGCTGGTGTTGTATACCCTACTCCCCTCATAATGCGAATACACCAGAAAACACACAAGGAGTTGATAGCATGGCAAACGTGAGTTTTATCGGGCTGGGCGTAATGGGATACCCAATGGCCGCTCATTTATTAAAAGCCGGACATCAGGTGACCGTGTATAACCGCACCGCAACTAAAGCTGCGCAATGGGTCGCTGAGCACGGTGGTAAAGCGGCCGCCACACCACGCGAAGCCGCGCAAGATGCCGATTTTATCATGACCTGTGTGGGCAACGATCAGGATGTTCGCTCCGTCTATTACGGTGACGACGGTATTTTTGCCGGCGCCAAAAGCGGTGCAACCTTAATTGACCACACCACCGCCTCGGCAGATTTAGCCCGTGAGCTGGCCGAATACGCCACCGCTCATCAGCTGATTTTCATCGATGCCCCCGTCTCTGGCGGCCAAGCGGGCGCTGAAAATGGCGTGCTGACTATCATGTGTGGTGGAGATGCCAATCATTTTGCACCAGCGCAGCAAGTGATGACCGCCTATGGCAAAGCCGTGACCCTGATGGGCCCTGCGGGCAGTGGTCAGCTGTGCAAAATGGTCAACCAAATCTGTATCGCCGGTGTACTGGCCGGATTATCCGAAGGCGTGCGTTTTGCGCAAAATGCCGGCTTGGATGTCGAGCAAGTGCGCGATGTGATTAAATTGGGCGCCGCCGGCTCTTGGCAGATGGAAAACCGTGCCGCCACCATGGCCGCCAATCAGTTTGATTTTGGCTTTGCTATCGACTGGATGCGTAAAGACTTGGCCATTTGTTTTGACGAAGCCGCGCGTAATCAAAGCCAGCTGCCAATCACCCGTCAAGTAGACCACGCGTATGCCGCACTGCAAGACGCCGGCTATGGCCGCTGTGACACCTCCGTACTGATTCGCGCGCTCGATAAGCTCGATAAGTAAGTCAGGCGCGTTCGTCAGCCCGACATCGAACAATTAAGGGCAATTTATCTCTGACACGGATTTATCTTGCCCCACATCATGGAGTATAGTTTGCCCTCCATTACAACCAAGAGACGGATTTAATGAAGCAGCTGTTAGATTTCATTCCTCTGATCGTCTTTTTTGCGGTCTATAAACTTTATGACATCTACGCCGCCACGGGTGCGCTGATTGTTGCAACCGCCGTGCAGATTATCCTGACATGGTTCTTGCTGCGTAAAGTGGAAAAGATGCAGCTGATTACGTTTGGCCTCGTCACCGTGTTTGGCGGCTTGACCATGGTCTTGCATGATCCGGTATTCATCAAATGGAAGGTTACCGCCGTATACGCCTTGTTTGCGGTTGCATTACTGATCAGCCAGTGGATGACCAAAACAACACTGGTACAACGCATGTTTGGCAAGGAAATTACTCTGCCTGACGCCATTTGGAAGAAGTTGAATCTGGCGTGGGCGTTATTCTTTACCACCTGCGGACTGGTCAACATCTATGTGGCGTTCTATCTGCCGTTATCGGTCTGGGTTAACTTCAAAGTGTTTGGCCTGTTACTGCTGACACTGGCCTTTACCCTCCTCAGCGGAGTCTATATCTACCGCCATATTCCGCAGACAGAACAATCTGACAATTCGGCCTCCAACGATAAGCAGCCGTAGTCAGCCACGCCGTTGTAAGCGATAATTACCCATTAACCTGAATAAAAGACCTCCCTTGTGGAGGTCTTTGCTGATGTCCGGGCCTGCCCGTTAGCATTTGAGATCTCTGTATGACTGAACAACCTCGCAAACCTGAAGGCATCTTATTGCTGCGCACCCTTGCCATGCCAGCGGATACCAATCCAAACGGCGATATCTTCGGTGGCTGGATCATGTCCCAAATGGATATTGGTGGTGCCATTTTGGCGAAAGAAATTGCTCACGGACGAGTGGTTACCGTCGCTGTTGACGGTATTACCTTCCTCAAGCCGGTCGCTGTTGGCGATGTCGTGTGCTGCTATGGTAAAGCCGTCCATGTCGGTAACAGCTCCATGAAAGTACGCATGGAAGTCTGGGTGAAAAAAGTGGCCAGCGAGCCTATCGGCCAACGTTATTGCGTCACCGAAGCCACCTTCACCTATGTAGCTGTTGACCCTGAAGGTCGCGCACGTCCAGTGCCAAAAACGGACAATCCGGAATATGAATTAGCCATGTCCGGAATCCAAGCCTAATCTGTGGCTCTCCGCTCTGCCTATTGTTCTGGCAGAGCGGCCCCTGACTCTTCCCCTCGAATCTTCGCATATCCACTCTTCCTGAACCGATTCGTGCCTTTTTGTATGACCAGCGGCACAGGCAAGCGGTGAGATAACCGACACAAATTTACCGCTATTTCGCGCAATTCGTTGAAATAAAGGGAGATCTCGTTTATCTATAAAGCAACCGTTTATCTTGCAAGGATCGCAGGTTATGCCGGACTCCATCCACTACAGTATCTCCGAACTGGCTAATGAGTTTGAGATCACTACCCGCAGCATCCGTTTTTATGAGGATGAAGGCCTGCTGTCGCCTCGGCGCAAAGGCAATACCCGTATTTATGGCAAACAAGATCGCATCCGTCTGCAGCTGATCCTGCGTGGTAAACGCCTTGGTTTTACCCTCGCGGAAATCAAAATTTTGTTTGATTGGTACGACTCAGAGCGGGATAACCGCGCGCAAATCCGCAGCATGCAAAATCTCATCGAAGATAAACGCATCCAACTGCAGCAACAAATCGAAGATGCCCATTTGGTTCTCAGCGAATTAAATGCAGCCGATAAGCTGTGTGATATGGCATTGAAGAAAATGGAAGATCGGCGCTTAAAAAAATAAGAGCTTAAACGTTTATTTACGCGTTATTATTGTTGTTGTTG